>JGI24731J21663_1000399_pt1 | contig 47837 bp, 36 predicted proteins | sample EPASupsiteHSE605_FD_21663 | JGI IMG/M metagenome (IMG submission 21663) | reverse complement strand
CTCTTCAATTATTTCTTAACTTCTTTGACCCCAAAACCCCAACCAATATGACCCCAAAAATTGAATAAATTGATAAATGGGGTCATTTTGACATCCCTATTGTCAAGCAACACCTTCGATTGCTATTAATCAGCCAGATCCTCTTGAAGCAAAATTCAACACCATAATGAATAATTATGCCTCAGAGAATAGAATTATTGAGATTAAAGGACCAGGTTTGCGTAACAATCTTCAATTTTTCAATGTGATAAACAATACACAGAAAATAGACTCAAATGGAATCGTATATTTAACCAGCGGATCAAATTTTACATTTTCCAATTCCATTTTTTATGAGAATAATCAGACTCTGTTTTATTCACCATCATCATACCTTTTTGCTAGAGATTGTCACATCAACCACAAGTACCTTATTGGCAACATCGCAAATCCATATACATCCAAACAATACATCACAAACACTTTTCAGATTGACCACTATTCAACCCATTTCTGTCAAACCATTTTTGTACCCCCTACCCCCTGCCGATCACATCCAGATCTCATTTTTCCCTGTACCATCATACGGATTCAGAACAAAAGGAAATTCTCCATGTTTTACCCAATTATTTTATCTTTCACTTTTTCTGTAGTTTAAGAATCAATAATTTCATAAAAAAATGAATTTACTTTATATCAAATTTGATATATAGAGAGCAATACTTTCAATACCGTTTCTGATTATATTGAATTTTGAAAAGATTTGCTTCAAATTTTCGAGCCAGTTTGGATTCAATATCAACATGAAAGAAGAAAATGATCCATTTGGCTGCTCAGGAACCCTGCCTATTCCATTCAGCACGCCACCGGCAGGGGATATTGGACCCATGTTCAGTGACAATAATATTTTTGTAAAGAAGAGTTTCCAAACCATTGATGCCGACAAAGCGATCGAGGCTCTTGAAAAGCCCGAGACGCTAGGTGTATCATCTACTGTCATGGTTGATTGCAGGTATCGAGAAGAGCAGGATTCTGGGAAAGTGGTTGGTGCTGTCTGTGTGGGGAGAATGAAAGATGTAGAGATGCTATACAGCATGTATTCTGAAAAAAGCGCTGCCCTGGTTTTTTATTGCAACAGAAGCCTGATTCGATCATCTATGGTGATCCAAGCTTTTAGACAATGCGATCGAATCAGCAAAAAACATTCTAATATGCTATTTAATAATATATACCTTCTTGAAGGGGGTATTGAGGGTATTTTTGAAAAGAATCCTGACGCAATAATGGGTAAAGTTGTTTTCGAGTCTGATCATCAGTTTGTTCATGATGGTTCTCATCACAACTCCATCAGGAATTTTCAAAAACAGTTTAACGTTCTTCAAACAACAAAAAGGTTGAATTCTTTAACTTTAATTAAAATTAGCGGATCAAAAAGGTTTCCTTCAAGACAATGCTTTAGTGCCCCATTGTTTGTGGAAAATATCATGATGGAAAATGATACACAAGAAAATGCTTAGGCACTTGTCCCAAACAATCGTTTAAAATTATTTGAATTGCATTTCTTATTTTCTATGACATTAAGGGTTTTAACGACCTGGTGTTTAGATATTCTCTTAAATTTGACAATAAGAGGATGATAAGAAAATATTGAGGCAATTTTGCCTTTTTATTTCTTCATTGTGTGGTTGTTTTTTTATGAAAGTGGTTCATAAAAAAACGATTAATGATTATTTGGCAATTGTTCATCCTGAATCTGAGTAATTAAAAATCAATTACTGAGGGTTCTTTTGAATTTCCAGCAAATACATTTGTTCTGTTCTTCATGATGATGACTTTTTGGATCTATGGAAAGAGATGTACATGATTCAATGGTCACAAAATCAATATTTGCACCATATTATAATACCTGTATGCATAAATCATATTTTAATGATTGAATTCCAACACCACAATAAGAAAATTAAAAAAAATCAGTATCAGTTTTCAACGATCAGTTCAAAGGAACTATTCTTAATATTTTACCATAAATGAATTTCTATTTCCTTTATGCTTCAAATGTTATCACTAATAGAGCAAACCAATGGAATAAGCTTTGTTTTAACAAAAAAAATACTAATATTTTAAACGATTATGTAAATAAAGCCGATTAAATAGATTTAAGAAAAAACCAACGTATAAAATGGGAGGAGAAGCCAGTCGAGAAAAGTCTGCAAAAATAGTGAATTCAACTGCAAAGAATCTTTTTTTACATTTCATGGATTATATTGAGGCTCAACCAGAGGATGTTAGGTCTCAAGCGGCTTTTAAAAAGATGATTTACGCTTTTTACAAATCTTGTAAAGCTCAGCCTAAGGAGAGTATGTATCTATCCTTGATGATTACGGGTAATGGGCTTGGAACGCAATTCATACGTGTTGGAATGAATTTTTTGAGGACATATAACGTAATCACCAAGATTTCATTTATTAATTCTGGAATTACAAGCAATGATATTGCTCCTATAGCCAAATTTTTGGGATTTAGTCCCCAAATAACTCAACTTGATTTAAGCCAGAATAAAATTGGTTCTCAGGGTATCATTTCTATATTGGAGGCATCTAAAAACCATCCAAATATCGATTTTCTTAACATTGAAAAAACTGGTGCCAATAATAGCATAGCAAACAGCTTAAAAGACTTTTTAGCATCAAAGAACAAAGTTAGAGTAATAAGGCTAGCTCCAATTGATTTTAGTCCCAATGAAATGTCTCAAATTGCAAGTGCAGCTAAGCAGAATTATTCTATTACCCTTATAAACTATTCTGAAAAGGCAGAAGAAGATAATGCTTTGACTCCAATTCTGAAAAGAAACACCCAGATTCAATCTATAATGGATGAACTTTTAGGATCTCCATGGCATAGAAAATTCAGGAAGCGGGCGGATATTTTCAAATCTGTTAAAGGGAGAAGTCTCCAGGAAGGAAAAGCTAGGCAAATTGAAAATTCGAGGAAATCCAAAGCTATTGATTTGTTCTATGAGGCTCGAGTAATTGCCTCTGATTATGTTCCAAAAGATGAAATTATTGAATCAAAACATTTTACTATTGGTTTATCTGACACTCTTGGAAGACGTGCCACTATGGAAGATTTTACTTCAGTATCTATTGATACACCAAAGGATGAACTTGTTCTAATAGCTATGTTTGATGGCCATGGTGGAAGAGAAGCTGCTGAATATGCAGGTAGTTCATTTCCTAATGTTCTTAAGACTCACTCAGATCTACCCATTGTTGAAGGACTTGTTAGATCATTTGATGATGTTCAAAAGGCAATGGATTCATGGTGCATACATACAGGAACCACAGCAGTAGTTGGTGTTTTATCAAAAAACAGTATTGTGGTAGCTAACGTAGGTGATTCAAGATGCGTTTTATCTGTTAATGGTAAAGCAAAAAGGCTTACCATTGATCATAAACCCAATGAACCTGAAGAGAAATCTTATATTGAAGCTCGAGGAGGGACGATTCAGGAAAATAGAATCAATGGAATTATTGCCATTTCAAGAGCTTTAGGGGATTCATATTTTGGTGAACTTGTAAATCATGCCCCATATATATGTCAAGAGTCTATTGATCAAAATTGTTTCTTAATTTTTGCCTGTGATGGTGTGTGGGATGTTATGACTGACCAAGAAGCTGTTGATTTGATCAAAGGTGAAATAGATGCCATGAGTGCTGCCAAACTATTGAAAGAAAAGGCTTTCCAAAAGGATTCAACTGATAATATATCTGTCGCGGTAGTGTTTTTCAAAAAAGTATTTAACTAACCATACTTAATAAATCGCTAAGCCTTATATCATTATTAATCGGGGTTTCTGACTGAAGTTTCTTTAAGTATCCTCTGAAGAAATATGATGAATTTGAAGAAAAAATACATTGAATCATATTCTTTCCATGATGATGGAATTTATATTCGCTATCTTCAAATGAATAATCTAAGAAATTGGGTGATTTCCATAAAGAAAGTATATCATTGTTCTCATGTGACAAAATGATTTGTTGAATACATGATGATATGAAATTGAAATCAGTCTCATTACAATTCTCTTTAAGAAATTGTATTATGGCAAATATTGTATCATATTTGATTTCATCATGGAACATTTCTTTGAAAACTTGAACAAAAATATATGTTGTGTTTTTCAAACTTGAAAATTTTATGTTATCCTCATTGAGGATTTTTAGGAAAAAATCTAATTGTTGGTTGTTCATCAATGGGTATTCCAGGGTATAAGATATTATTGATCTTATTGTCAAATACATAGATTTCCAATTCCAAAAGGCCAATAATGTGTTTTTCTCATTGAATATAATACTCATTATCTCAATAAATTCTTTACCAATTAAGTGTTTGAACAAAGTATCGATTATCCTCTCTAAGAGGATTAATGACAAACTTTCGTAGGTTTTTGAAAATTTTCTTATTAGACTCGTAAGAATTGATAAGAGCCCATTTTTCAGTGTTTTTTGATCTATTGAATTGTTTTCCAGAGCTAAACATATCCATTCGGTACCATTCATTAACTGAAATCTGTTCAAATCCAAACTATCAATATAGTTTAGAAACAATATTCTTATTATCTTAAAGGCTTTTAAAAGCCCCTCATTCAAAGATTCATGTGGAATGCTGAATAAACTATATAATAATGGTGTTTTTGATTCATTGGCCATTAATCTTGAAGCCACAATTTGGTCAACAAATTGAAGAACAACATTAGGATAATGAATAAATGGGTTTGATAAATACTCAGGCAATTTTGGATTATAAATTGTTTTTAGACCAGACAACAAATAACATGTGTTTTCTTGAGATAAACATTTGATAAAATCATTGTATTCTTTGAGAATGGGGCTGTTAAGATTTCTTCCAATTCCGATCCCTAATTCATTCAAGCTGATAGATTTGTTTTTAAGTTTATTCATAATAAACTCAAATTTTTGATTTATGATCCCAATGTTTTGCTTTAACCAAAGGGCAATAATTATATTATGAGGATTTTCTATTGACATAAACTGATCATCACTGATGAAATAAGTAATTTCATTTATTTGGAAATATAAAATATCAAAAAAACAAGGATCCGTTTTTGAATCAACTATAATATCATTGATGGCGTTCCAATCTGTATTATTGCCAAAGAACATTTTGATATACCATAATAGCTGAGTTTGAACATTACTTCTTTGCTTTCGTGATTGATGCCACTTTTCAAGGTTCATTGGGGAAATTCCTGTGTGAGAAAGCAATTCTACAACAACATTGATTTGATATTTTGTTTTTTGATATTTTAATCCTTTTAGAGGAGTTAATTCGGATTTTTTTTGTATCTTATTGAAGAAAATTATATTCGGAGCAGTAAAATCAATTTCAGGAATAGGAAGGATACCAAAATATTCATTTTTCTTATGAGATTTCAGTAGGAAAACAATAACAAAGTCTTCCTTTTTAATGTTATCCACTGGGATTTTTATAGTTTGAAGACAGAAACATTTCCTACAAAATACTGTTTCAATTATGCAAAGGCTCTTGTCAATGTTTGAAAAACTATCAATTGTTTTCATTAAGTGGACACTCAATGAACTAACTTCATTTGATATAGATTCAGAACCATTTAAAGTTATAAAAAGATCATTGCATTCATCATAAAGAATTCTGTTTTTTCCGAAATGTTGGATTTTTTCTTGTAGAATATTTAAAATACTAAGTTTTCGGTATTTTCTCATTATTTGTACTTTTGAATCATTATTTAATGGTATTTTTGATGATATATAATCGATATAATTCGATAAATCTGTTTTACATAATGAAAACAGAATCTCATAAGATTCCTTATTGAGTAAATCTTTTATACTCAGAATACTTATATAGGATTTGCCCTTCCTTTGGTCCACTCCAATAAGATAAATACTCGATCCCAAATTATTTTTGCTAATAAAAATTCTGCATTCATGATATTCTGCCTCTTTTTTGAAAGGAATAACTGGTGTTGCCATAAAACCATCAGTGATTTGAACAGTGTTAATCATCATTTCTCCCCAGTTCTCGGGAAGAATCAAGTATATTGAAAATTCAATCCCAAAATAATCTTCTTCAATATCTTCTTGCTGGATCTCGCAGATCCCACCAAACATTTATAAATGTCATCAAAATTGATTGAAATTTGAAATAAATATGTAATTATTAAAACACAATTTTATTGATCCTATTTGACGACCTTTGGTGCTAATGAGGGAGCACTATTGTGACCTTGTCGTCCAAGAGGAGATTGTAATTCAGGAAGAGGCCTTTTAGGGGAGCTATGAAGTTTTGTTGATATCTGATATGATAGCGGAGGAACAAAAAATTTATGGCTCGATAATTTTCCTTTGACCTTTGGAGTATTGTTGTTAATGACCGGTGAGCTACTGTTCGATTGTTGTTCATTTAACTCTTCACATCCTTTAAATATTAGCTTGATCTTCTGTTTTAAAGACTCGCCTTCAGATTGATCTTTAGTATGCTCTTCAATAAGTTTTTTCCACCGAATTCCTGATTCCATCTCATGAAGGAGTTTCTCACTTTCTGTTTGTTTTAGCCTCAGTCCGATATCCTCAAATGTGGAGGGTTCCACTCTATTGAGAGAACGGAGGGCATTCACTGCTAAGGCCATTACATCTCCACACCAGTGATTGGATGCTGTTTTGTAGATGCTGGGCAAGATGATTGGGTATACTTGCTTTGGATGAGAACTAATAAGTTTCATGAAATTCTCATTTTCCCACAGCATTAATCCTTTCTCAGAAACTGCAAAACTATCATCCTCAATAGAGGCCTTAACAATCATAACAATATTTTTCACAACTTCTAAACCAAAATTAGGCGCTATAAATGGGAGCAGGGCTTCGATTTCAATGAGTAAGAGTACCATTTTTGTTGTGCTGGTTCGAGGCCAGTGATCCCTCAAATATGATGATGTCACAATAACAAGTGATGGTGCTTTTGTAAGATATGTTGTTGTGGCTGCAACTAATGATGGATGAAATAACTCCAAAAAAGTAGACCGATGCAGAGGAAGAAAACAATCCACGTAAAAATCCAAATGTTCTTGATGTAGGGGAGTTTTGTAACCAGAAACAACTGGTATTAAAGCTGTCAATAATTCAGAAATGCCAACATACGGATCTGAAGCATTTAAAAATGAAGAAAGAAAAAATCCCACTCCATTTCTGAGAATATTCCTCTGTTTGTTAAAAGCTCTGTAAAAAACATGAAAGAGCTGTGTAAGTTTCTCCCTTTCTCTGATATCTGGAGATTTAAACATATGGAACACCGCTTTGGAAATGAAGACAACTTCTTTAATCGCCAAATTGGGATTAAACCTTCTGTGAGAAACAAAGGCAATAATTATATCATAAACAAGCGATAAGTGACTCCATCCAGATTCTTCAACTCTGTCATGAATATGATCTGATATAAGCGGCGAAAACCAAATTTCTGGGGGAGATGGAGTAGTTCGGATCACATTTTTAGAAAATAATCGGTAAATAACGGAATATTCCGTGTCAGAGAACCCTACAATATGCTGTTGATTGACAATATCATCAAGTATTTCTTTTAAAAGCAAAGTTTTGCAAATTTTCTCATCTTTGTGAGCCTGATCGTTAGAAAAATCGCACATTTGACAGCATTGTCTGCATTTCCTGGAAAATAACGCATTAAATTCATTTTCTGGGACTTCAGATAATAACGGTGTCATGTCAAATTGCAGAGGAACAGTTATATCGAAAGAAGTGCTCGATACAGAATGAAGCATCGGCGTTGTATCCTCCATCTCAGACCGAGGCGTAATAATTGGCGTATGAGACTTAAGAAAAGAGCCAGACCCCTCAATCTCGTCAGATTTTTCGCTAGAAACACTCAAATTAAGAGGCTGCATTTTACTCTGTATTACCGGTTGAATGATCTTGGGATTATTATACCTGTTCAAGCTTCCTCGAGCTTTCAACATTTAGTTTATTTATTGAAAAGCGGTTTTGTCAGAAAATTGAGTTTATGCGTAAAATCGAACGCAATATTGAGAGGCTTCGATATGAAAATTTTGTGAAAAGTCAATATGCTCTCAAATAGAAATAAAAAACTGTAATTTAACCAAAGAAAGCCTCGTTGTCCTGTTCTGTCTGATCCTCTTCTTCGTCTGAGTAGTAACCACTTTCAGAATAGTAGCTTCCAGAATCTTCCTCATCGTTATCTCCACTGAAGAAGTCACTTAATTGCACAACACCTTTTCCTTCGATTCCTGTTGTTGATAGTTCTCCGTCTTTGGCCACAGGCTGTCTTACCTTTTCATCTGGGATTGAATTCTCATCAACCCAATCTGGAAGTGGATCATATCCAGTAACTGATCTGTTGAAGAAGTGGCTGAAAGATCCAAGCTGGAAATCACTCCATCCGCTATCTGTTGAGGTCCATGTGGGTGCCTTCCTTTCTGGGAAGAGGAGCTCTTTGAGATGTGTTTGAATTTCTTGGCACTGCGAACGGACCAAAGCCAAAAGGAACACAGCTCTATCTCTTATGTCGAATTCTATGTCTTTCTCACCAACTCTCAAAACATACATTGGGATTGAGTGATCAGATCCACATGCTATTAGTTTAGCTGCTAATGTGAGTGCTTGAAGCCTGACTTCGCCTGGTTCTTCTAAGAATTTTTGAGCAACAAATCTGAGGAGCTGGGGCGCGAATTCGGTATGTGTTTCGTGCATATCGCCGACTATGGAGAGAACTGCAGCCCTTGCGCTAGGATCTTTAACAACAAGGAACTTTCTACATAATTGTCGAAGAGCATGAGCTTCATCTTCAGTTCCTCGACGTTTTCTAAGAATATGTGCTATGACAAGAACAACTTCACTCAGAACTGGTCCTTCTGCTCTGCCCATAAGGCGTAATAAAGAAAGCAAACAAACAGGAATAATGGTTTCGTTAACCATCGCTGTTTTCCCCATGGTTTTTACTGCACTAGCAGCAAACTCAAGGTCTGGGCTCCCAGTATATGTAGAAAGCTCATTAAGAATCGTTTCTGCATTTGAAGGCGATGCAAGAAGTGCCAAAACACGAAGTTTCAGTTTTTTCACATCAGTATTGTCATTTCTACGAACAAAAAAGTGATTAAGGTGTGGGACGAAAATATGATTGTGAACACTAGCGATTGTAAGAATAGTTGTGAGAGATAATTGAGCCACTATGGGCGAGTCATATAACATCCTCACTAATGGTCTGGCAACCGATGATATATGTGAGGATGGAGCGCAATAAAACAGGAGAGATACTGCAGCCATAACAACAGCCTGGTTCGGGGAGTTCAAAAGTTTTTTAGCTGTGTGAATTAAAAGTAAATGATCTGCGGAAACAGAGTCTTTGTGAACTGTCTCATCCCAAAAAGCAGCTCCAACATCTTCATCATTATCTTCAACAGCAGGATTCTTAAAGCAGTATCGTGCATACACTGTAAATGCCCTTAGTGTAAACATTTGAGCCCATGGATCAAGTTTAGATATATTCTGGCATATTTGTCTGAAGTGCTTATGGAGAAGATCAATGTTATCAGGACACAAACTCCAATATGCTGCAATAGCACCAGAGAACGCTATTGGAGAATTATCAGAAAGCAAACGCTCAAGAAGGGGCAAGAATACTTCTGTTTCTGATTCATTGTCAGACAACTCAGCAGCTTTGACCATTGCATAGGCAGCAGCCTTTTTAACATAAGGAGATGGATCACCAATCACTTGATTAATCGCATCCTGAACAGCCGGAAGAATTTCACGAGATCTGATTGATGACATAACTTTCACTGCTAATGCACGAAGTAAAGGATCATAATCCGTTAAAGACCGCTGAAAAGTATTAATTGAAAGAACAACAGTGTCGAGGGCTTCATCAGCATAGTGGTTCAGAAAAACATATGCAAGTTGTCTAACCATCGGATCATTTGACGCCACTTGTTGCACAACAAATGGAGTAAAATCAACAACACTTTGCCCTTTGGACATGAGCGCTAAAAGCATCTTCATCGCTATAGAATGATCCAGAGGATTTGGTGATTGAAAAAGTTGCGAAACTTGTCCAATACTTATATCCTGGGGATTAGCACCAGGTTCACTAGACACAGCATTTGATATCGGTTTCGCTTCAACAGTATAATCCTTTGATCCAATAGATCCAAGATTAGACATATAATAGTGAATGCGAACACACTAATTCAAATTTTAAGCCGCTTCAGATCTGATCTTCTGTTTACAGATTCTAAAAGTATAAGTTAATCTATATGGATAATCAATAGATTGCTTGTTTTAATTTCGGTTTCAAAAAATTCGTTAAAAAATGGGAGATTTTCCTGCTATTGATAATCCATTTTTTCGGGAAAGTCTGAGGCCCTTACAGGCAACGACGCAGCATATTCGCGATAAAAGGTATAAGCCGACAGTTGAAGCTATATATTTAAAGAGAAGTCAACAGCCTGAAACAGTAATTTCGAAATTACCTGAAGAAGGGAAAATTGTGGTTCCTATTATTGAAGGAAAACCAGGTGATCCGAACAGGCATCAATCTCGTTTAAGAGATGAAGAGGCTGCTGTTGATGAGTTTTTTGAATTTAAAGGTTATTCCAAGCAATATGAGGATTTGCTATTAAGAATTCAGGCTATTCGAAATAAATCACAGCTTTATCCCATTTGGGCAAGCGACAAGCCTTCAATACCGACATCAATTTCTAGAAAATTTGGCGAGCTGAATCAACAACTCTTTTCATTAAAGAAGTGTTTTGTTTCGCCAGAGGAAATTATGCTTGATAACGCTGCTACCATTATTCAGAATTTTTTTAGAGCAAAGTTGAGACACAAGTATTTCTTGCTAGCAATGAAATCGGTAGATTCTTTCAAGCGCAGAGAGCTTTCAGCTTGCCATAGAAACCTTAATTCATGGATGGCCCAAATGGAATATGCGGATTCGCGAGCTCAACAGTTCCGATTTCGAGGCTTATCCAGAATATCCAGGTTTTCTTGTAAGTTCTGGCAAAAATGGTCAGAAAGGGAATCAATAATAACTAATAGAATGGAACAAAAAGCATCAGAGTTTTATAATAGGTTAGTAGAGAGAAGAAACAAACAATCATTATCTCAATGGTTTAGAATAGCCACTGGACCTCGTTCAAGAAAATCAATGAGAGAATGGAGACTATCGATGGTACCAAAGATGAAACAAGCCCTTGAAAAGTCATCAAAAGAAGCACCTCAGGTATATCAAGCTTTGGTGTCTGCATATCTCGAAATGAAGTTTGAACATTCATTCTTGTTTAACTTTTTCATTGGTTGGCATTCACGTGTTCGTTCAAAGTCTCTCCGAGAAACTGTGGGTAATCGTAATGCATTTCTGCTATATAAGAAAAGAATTCAAACATGGAGTTTTAAAAGTTGGTTAGATGGCGTGAGAAAAACCAAAGAATTTTTAGGCACTCCTGAAAAATGGAAAAGATATATTTCATTAAGCAGATCTCAGCATAAAGCACGAATGTCTCTTATTCGAATAATGGTTGAAAAATGGCATGATTATGCTCATTCACATGCTTTGCTAAAGAAAAGAAGAAACACAAATAAGAAAAAGCAAACAGAGCTATATTTTTCTGAATGGAGGAAGACTGTTTTAAAACACAGAGAAATGAAAATGCAGTCTGTGCAAGTATGGAAAAGATATATACAGAATCCTGCGATCGCTGTTTTTCGAGCATGGAAAGTTTATTCTATAAAAAAGAAAACGAGAAGACAAGTTGCTTTTCAACTTGCTGAAAGCCACAATGAATGGAGATCAAGGGTTCTTATTGAAATTGCATTTGGTAAATGGCAAACAAGGTTTATATTCACACTCCAACAACGATCTTCTGTACAATTAGAAAAAAGGAAATGGGATCTTCAAAGAACCAAGCAAATAACAACTCAACTCAGTAGTGATTACTCAAAGGCCCGTGATACTATTGTTAAAATTGAAGATGAGCTAAGTGATATCACAAAAGTTTATATACAAAAAGAAGATGTTATTTCTCAGCTTGAAGAGATTTCCACGACATGGAGGATAGCTCTTCACACAATGAAGATGGAGCTTCTACGTCTTTCAATAACTGTTGATAGATGCTCATCTCCAAGACGATATAAGAAAAGGAGGTATTCAGATGAAGACCATCATGAGCGCCTTCATCAAGATGATCGATATGGCGAAGAAACACAAAGCAGGTTAAATGTTTTACAACTTTCAAATAGAATAACTGAGAATTGGAAGAGAAGATGTTCAGACCCCGAAATTGAAGGTTTACCTCTATCAAATGTCAAACCTCCATTGGACGAAAATATAGTTCAGCTTCTTTCTATAGAAAATAATTGACCTTGTTTGGTCACCTTGTTTTTATCTATCTGAGTCTGACAGTTAATTCTTTTCATAACATAACGTTAGGTCCTCTGAATAATCACGCAGAAGAATTAAAGAAATTATTCATTTTGAATTGAAATTTTCAGAGTCATTATTTTTTTCTATAAGAGCTTATTATCAAAAAAAATAATTCACAAGAATCTTAGAAGAAATTATCTTTATGTATTTTTCAATAATGCTATTCAAAATTGACTAGTATGTATTTACAACAATCATTTAATATAATGCAGATGATACAAGGAGATTTCACTCACACAAGCACCAAATTGAGGATGAAAGCCATAGATATAATCAAACAAGCAGGAAGGCCATTGTCTACACATGAGATTGAATGCAATTTAAGAAATAATGATCCATACATGTGGTCAGAAATATCTTCTAAGTGTTCAGATTATGTTAGGATCATACTATCACTAACTAGGGGAAGTATTATTGTGAAATTCAAATCATTGAAACCATTAAAAGGAATTGATAGAAGGGCCACATTTTTTGGACTATCTACTGAGTTATACCCAGAAAATGAATGGATAAAGCAGAAAGAAACACCAAAAAGCAAGAGTGAGGGATTGATTAAAAGGATAGATAATGATGTTCTTTCTGATAAGCCGATTGAACATAAAACTGAAAGCGAATCATCAGATGACCAAATTAGAAACGCATCGAAGCTTTTTGAAGAAGTTGAAGACGATAATTTTTTTGGATGGTACAATAGCCCCTACAACCATTCGGAATAGTTATAATATGATAGAAAATGCTGTAAGTTATTGTTCTTTTCGTCTTTAATAAACAAAAAAATAAAAATTAACAATATTAATCAAAAAGGACCAATAGGCCTTATTTGGTATGGTTCGCTTGTTGAAATAGCTCCATTAATCTCATTTTTTGCTTTTCAATGGATTTTTTCTCGAGTAATAATCTTTTCTTTTCATTCATCAAAAAATCATGCTCTTTAATCGATTCCTGATACTCCTCATAAAGAGCCTGGCATTTTCTTACTAATTCATCTTTATTCTCGACAACAAATTGCTCCATAAAAATTTAACTTCAGGGTAATTTTATACTGGGATTTCTTGGCAATACTTGGTTTTTGGATCAATATATGATCTAAAAGACTGATAATCCATAAGCGAATCATCAAAGGATGGTATAACTAAGGGGCTTCCATTATACACGAATCGTATATAAGATTTCCCTGCATTATCCTGCCAAAGCTCGACATTCAAGTGAGCTGTGTATGGTGGAATCCTTTCATAGTTATGCCCCAACATTACAAGAAGAGAAGCAACTGTAGTGTCATGACTTGAGAGCACAGAAAACTTCTTTCCTCCCTGCGCTGCAAGTGCATCATCAATGATTTTCATGATCATTCTCATTGGTGCTGATCCAGCAACACCAATATCTTTTGCAGAGAGATACTGTCCATACTGAATATATGCAGTTTCTTTTTGACAAGCTTCCATAACATCGTTAGTAACGAATGAAGGGGGTATTGTTGCATCAGTACAGTTATGCGCGATTACCCAACTGCAGAATGATTGGATATTCTCGGGTGTCTTTGTGAGACTAACTTGAGTCATTGCATTCGAGAGAATTGGCCACAAATCATCAAAGTACTTTTTGAGTGCTTCAGAGGCTTTGAAGTTGGTAGCCATTTCTTTATAGTCGGCACACATTGCACTGGTGACAAAAAGAGGAGAGAGATGCTCTGATGATGACGTAATGGTTAAAACTTCATTTGTCGACAATGGCGGGTATAATCCATTGATAAATGACTCTGCACTCCTGAAACATCGCTCTATTGGAGACGAATAAAAAGCGAAAAGACTTGGTTCCATTTTTTGGGGCAAAAATTGAAGCTCGTTGACTAAATACTTTCTGTATTGAGCACCAAGGTTAACATGTTGCTGCATTCCATCCACAGTAAGATCACCAGGTCGGCATGATGGAGGGAATTCGGCTGTTATTGGATCAAGTGTCTGTTCATAGTACCTATACTTGGTGGACGGGGCTGATTCAATTCTAGGTGCTGCTGCTCCAGCTCCATCACATGCCCAATAGCCACGATTCGCTTGTGGAAGATACACAAATATTGGTGACCGATGTCCATGACGGAATGTAACTAAAGAATGATAAAGCTTCATACCCGGGACAGGAGCCGCGTTTTTAGCAGGAGCGACGCAAAAATCATATGAGGCTCCTCGTACAAAGATCAAGAAATGTAGGAACATTTTGCTTTATCGTTTATGTTCAACAGTCACCATTTTGTTCCTTGGAAGGATTGGGATGAGTGGGAGAGGTGCTATAAGCTTCTTTATAGTCACAATGAAGAATCTATATTGAAAGGATGCGCTATTGTATCAGCTTGGAGTGCGAAACAGAATTTGCCGATATCTGTCGAAGTTACAGCTTCAATGAAGCGAGAATTGATATGCAGCAAGAATATTCAAGGATTATCACTTTCAATTATCCGGTTTATCAATGGTGTTGCTGAGCCTTTAAAAAATCAGAACTTAAACGTTCCAATTTCGTCTATTGAGTCCAATTTTGGTGTTCCTGGATATATAATTACCCTTAGACACATGGCAACGCATGGAAGATTGCCAACCTTTGAGTTTGCTGCATTAGCTGCAAATCACGCTCTTCAATGGTTAGAGGAGAACTACTGGCTTCCTCAATTAGAATTCATTCAAAAGAACAAAGAGATTGCTTATGAATCTGTTTTGAAATATTTGCAGGATAATGAAGTAGTTTTTAAGGGACTGAAGAAGAATACCGTCTACCATTTTGGTATTAATGCGCTTCTCAATATCATCCTAAATCCAAACCTATCGAGAAAGAATGTAGAACAGTTATTGATCAAGAAAGTATGTGATTTAGTTGTTAGTACATTAGAAACGTACCCACATTTTGCAAATGCTTTCCTGTCGAAGCTTGCTGAGATTGTTGCTCAAGGAAATGATTTAGCAGCGATGTGGCTTGAAGAATTTTTTGATCTTGGAATAACTCCTAATCTTTCAATCAGAAGAATATTTAACTATGCAGACCCAGATATGATGATGAATGCAGATTGCAAGAATCTGGTAGATAAAATTACTGAATCAACCAAAGATGAGGATCCAAGCAAATGGCCTCCATTATCCATTGGTAACTGTCCAATATTATCCCCCTATCTCACACTACTGGAAGATGAATATGAAATACTGACACCAATTGATGTTGAGAATACTGAATATCAGGAAAACACTCAGATTGTCACAACAATGAAAGAAGGTGCCAAATGTGAAGAACCCACAAAAAGCGAGATCGAAATATGGTAAACAACAGATTTGTTATTGTCATCACTTGAATCAACTGGAAACAAACAACTAAAGATTTCAAAAAAAGGAAATCCATGAGTAATAGGTCAATTTAAGAATTCTGTGTTTGAGGCAATGAAGCTAAATGCTTTGTCCTGGCCTTTTCTCTCATTAAATGATCTGCTTTGATTTTTTCAATTCTTTCTGGAGGGATATAGACCCAAGAAAAGAATGTTTTCCTTTCTCCAACAGGTGGGAGATTAAGTTGATAAATTGGAGTGAATTCTTCCCCTACTCCTTTAGGATAATCTACTGCTGTAAAATACCGTTCAAAGAAGCTTCCTTCTTTCTTAAGCTTTGTTTTTTGTAGAAAATCAAACTCTTCTTCGGTGTATTTCTTCGGTCTATTTTCTTTTTCGGCAATTCTCCTTTCGCGCATTTCAACCATCTGCTCTGGGGTTTTGCTTGTGTGTTCAGACCATTTAACACTAAAAATACGACCATTAATCTCTTTGTTATCTAGCCCTTCAATGGCTCTCGCAGCGGCATGCTTATCATTAAACTTAACGTACCCAAAATGACGCCTCCTCTTGGTTTTAAACATCCTAGGAATATAAACATCCTCAACTTCACCAAATTCTTGAAAAAGACTCTTTAGATACTCCAGACTAATGTGATTTACTGGTCGGGCGTATAAACAGTACGTCATTATTTTAAAACTGCCCAAACCGATTTATACGATTAAATAAAATCCGTAAACCTGTTTATTTAGAATAACCCAGTATACAATCAACAGACGGGATGATCCCTAGTTTAGGTTGGCTAGTTAGATCCACCATTCCAACATGTGGCTGCATTGATTTTTTCATTTGCTCAAAGGTTTCAAGTAGGTTATTATGCAAAGGGCGGTAACTTTCTGTTACAACCGATTCATGAACTATCAAGCTAAAATGAACCCCAAGAAGCTGATCAGAGAGTGCTTGGCATAATGCTTTTGCATTTGTTTTATTCTCTTTCAAGTCCTTAAGATCTCCTTCCAAAAAGAGCTCAGTAAATAGTTTCGTTCCTCCGTTGACAGCAGCATTAACAATACCATTGATAAGCATCGAGAAAGAAGATACAGCTGACTCATTGTATGGGAGTTCATACTGTTTTGCCCGCCAGTATATTGATGCTTTTTGCATTAGCTCGGTGGTTTTTGCGTTTGTATCAATAACAGCGCATTCAATAGGACATAGCATTTCTGGTTCTGATACATTTTTCACTTCAGACCTTCTTAACATCCCATGTAATGGAATTCTTGTTGAGAATCTTATGATTTTTCTGTGATACTCGGCTATTTCATGATATTTTTTATCTGGGATTCTCTTCCTAATAGGTTGCTCAGAATAAAACTCAGTTATAGCAGAGACGCTTTTCACCATGACATCAGATGGGGGACTATCAATACAAAAACCTTCTGGAACTTTGGATTTAAGGTTAAATACATAAATATAATCGTTCTTCAAGTCATCAGGGGGGGCTTGTGGAGAAACTTCAGCTTTCGGGAATTTTCCTTTCAAATAAGAAAGAACTTGATCACTTCCACAAAAACCTCCTCTTCTATAAACGAAGTACTTCCCTCTAAAGTATTCACTAAATCCATTACCAATAAACCTAACTCCATAAAACCTGCTTAATGTGTTCCTTTCAGTGGTGCAAATCTCTTTCATGCACTTTGATTGGAGAGATATTATCTCTGATAAGAAATCATAATCAGGATTAATTGTAGAATAATATTTCCTCAATTCATTGAGCACATCCATACCCCTTTCGAAAAACTGGGCTTCCATAAATAAACTATAGGCTTTTCTCAGCATAGAAATTTTCCTCTCACCAATCTTTTGTTTAGGGAAATCAAATCCATCTGCTATTTCTTTGTTATCATCCCAATCAAGATAGGTAACGCACTGCATCATTGTTTCCGCTGCTTCAACAGTATTCTTCAATGATGTATGAATACTATATAATTTTGAAGAAAAGTGAGGATATCTCTCTTTGTCTTTGTTTTGACTTAATTTCTCTAAAACATTATAAACTGCAGTTGTTCTTTCGTCTTCGAAGAGAGGCTCCTTTGGGAATTGTTCAATATCATATAAGAAGTCCGTAAATTCTTTGATTCCATTGAAAAAAGTAATTACTTTCGATTCTGAATACTTCACCTTAAATTTAGCTAATGCAGCATCAAACAATTGAGAAACCCTGTTAAGTCTGGGATTTGTGGAAATTTCATCTAGAGCTTGGAAAATTGCATTCTCACTCCTTGTGAAATTTCTTTTTGATGTATAGTCGGATTCAATAACGGTAAAGAATGCCTCAGCAACACCAGCACTAGCCTCAGTATCATCATTACTAATGTAAAAGTGAAACAGAGGAAGAAGAATATCAGGATTAAATCTATTTTGAGGCTGAACAGAACCTAATATTCCAGTCAATAGTTTAGCAATAGGACCTAAATCTAGAGCATGTATCATTGAATACATATCTCGATCTATTGAGCTTAATTTACCTATAACTCTTAGGAAATCATTATAAAACCCAGAAATCAAACCAATAAGTTCGGGGAGTTTTGGATGGATAAAATCAAATTTTGTGTTTTTCGATAGTGTCAGTATAGAAATAAACGGCAAAGGAACTATGTAAAGCAAATGAGGATGAATTGGTTCATTGATAACATACCTAAATCTTTCTAAAAGTAACTTAAATGTACCAAGTTGATCACTCTTGGATAAGATGTAATCACTAATAACGGACTCTGAAGCAAAATATAATAATACCACAACAAATTGAGAAAGCTCCGGTTTCATTAGAATTGGATCAAGTAAAGGCATGATGTGGGCCACTGCCCTAGATATTGAGCTAGAAGACTTCATCATTGCTATAAAAATTGCCTGGATAATAGGAAAACCTTGCGAATAAAACTGGTCTGTACCTTTCAAAGTATCGATCCATGATAAAATAGTTTTTAGAACTGATTTTCTACAAGCTTCATCTTTGAAAAACTCAGATTCACAAAAATCTTTGTAAAAGCGATCTCTATATAAAGATTTGGCTCCTTTTGCAGTGGGATCTATTGATGCTACTGAAAAGAAGTCAACTGTCATTTTAATAGCTTCCTCAAGCTTAAAAGATGATTTAATTATTGAAGCCAAAAGTGGAAATGATCTGTAAACCAAAGTTTTAATCAAATAATAACTTGAAATCCCACACTTAATCATCGAACATAAATTTTGAAATAGCCTGGCAAAGCCATCTTTGAAGCATTTTTCATCAACGTTTTTCTTCATTAATTTGGCCAAATCAAGTGATTTCAATATTAATAAAAGAATATATGATAGACATCTTGATAAATCCATAAGTTGAGTAACATCATTTGTTTCTTCAAATTGGGAAGGGAATGTCACTCTTAAATATTCTAAAAGAATCTGATATAGATCAGACAAATGACCATTCTCTATGGTGAAGCATTCCTTCAGGAATAAATCAAAAAGATACTTGGCAGATTCTCCTTTGATCGAATCAATTTGCTTTATAAACCCTATAAAAATAAGCATATGTTTCTGAAGATTATCGACATCAGGCGAAGATAATAATGAAGTGATTTTGAGGAGTATTTTATGCATAAAAACTTTAAGAGTGTTAATATCAATCCAGGTAAAGTCATATGAATCCTGTTTCGATGTTTCTCCATATAATAAGGCATTAAGGCAACTATAGCATGAATACATAGAAGATGTGAGGGTAAGTGTGGTATTAATAAATCCCGTATCAGTTAAAATCTCATTATACTTTCGGGGATCAACCTTTTTAATTGCTTCAACATAATCTTCATATTTAGATTCAGGAATTTTTGGGGGTTTAATCAAGTGAGCCACTCTTTCTTGGAGAAGAAATGATCCACAATCATTGTCAGTAAGCTTAATAACAGAATAAGATGATAAATGACTTTCTTTGCCAAAATGAACTCTTTCAACAATAAGTAAAATATAGGTTGTTAAAGGATTATCTATTACAGTTGGATCAAATTTAATCTCAACAACTTCATCAAAAGGCATGTCATGATTAAAATCTTGGGTTGTGGTGATGAACTCCCAAGGTTTAATGGTATTGGGAAAAACATTTAGGTAGTTTGCTTTGGTGGTATCAATACATCTAACAACAATATGAGTCGCTTTAATGGATTTGTGTTTCAGTTGATTAATCCTTAAAAACAATGAAGAGTAATTGTAATGAACCCCCGCATTATTAGGAAGCTTAATAGGCTGAATATCTTGAGGAGCAGATGAATTCAAAGCTTCTTGGTTACTCTCTAACATCGAAATGTTAATTCCAATATTTGGTATTACATCGGTTGGAGCAATACCATAAAAGTTATTATTAAATAATGCTTGTTGAACATTACAGCAAAAAGTCTTGCCTGTATATAGCTTGATTGATAATGTGACATCTCTACCCGATTTTAGAATGTTTTGAGGAGTGTGAACCATTGTATAACCAGCACCTAAGAAAGAATAGCTATATGGTGTATTCTCACCATCACCCATCGTTTCAACAATGAAAACTCTCAATACGAGAGCAACTTTTTGAACAGGAGTATCAATATTATGAAAATGCAAAACAAGAGGCTCATTGCTTGATGGATTATAAAACAAATCGGAAGGTGCAGAAATTTGTTCATTTTTATCTTTATCATACAGCCTTGGAGATAATCTGAGTTTTTTGCTGAACTCAAGATCAAAAGATACAGAAAGGGTGTATGTTGAAGGAAATGTTGATGCTGTTGACGATTCAGCTCCGATTGATTGTCTCAAATTATTCAGGGTTAAATCATGAATTCTCATTAGAGATCCATTGGATGATCTTTGAAGTGGAGGAAGATGAGCAAATTGCCTGATTTCAACTAAATATTGAGAAATCTGTATACGATTACCTTCATTAATCGGCAAAGATGCTAATATTTTATCCACAATATCAATAATTTCAGAAAAAGTAGGATCTCCTTCTTCTAATGACTTCAAATGCTTATCAAATAAAAATTTAATCATTTCTGAAAGCTCATGCATTAGCAAATCATATGGAAGAGCATCCCCTTCATATTCAGCAACGTAACTTTTTGGACAAATACCTACAGCTGATGTGGTTACACATCTCACGCGATACCAATCTCTCGACTTTTCTATAATCTCAAGCTCATCGCCAGCAATAAGAGTAATATGTCGAATTGAGGGATTTTGATACGGGAATTTAGCTATCCCACGACCGTTGTATTTCTCCCAGCAGTCTCTCCCTTTCATACGAAAAAGTGGTTGGTAACAGTAAAATGTCTGAGCGCCAGGTTAAACGAGTTGTTAAGACCCGCCGCTTAAAACTTAAGCCCACCCCATCATCAGAGAGCCTAGACATTGTTAAATTTGTTTATGATGAATCTATGAGGCTTCCTGTTCCTCCCACCGAGTGTGTTTTTGGCAGTTATAGCTGTGTTCAGATTAAAGAGAGTGGGAAAGTTGTCAGTTCCCAAAAAAAATTGTGTAAAACGATTGATGGTTGCAAGGATGGGACTGTTGTAAATGTGATGAGCGAAATTGGCGAAACGATTTTAATTTCGAAGAACATAAGTCTGATTGGCGCTGGAAAGGTTCGAATTAGTGTCAATGAAGGATATCCTACAATTTCTGTTGATAATTCCACTGTTTTTTTGAAAGATTTAGTTATTGAGAATAATGGCGAATCCTCTGCTATTTATGTAAATAATGGCTCTCTAGTTCTTGATGGATGCAAAATTAAAGCTATGGCTTTTGCCTCTATCACATGTGTAGGTCAATCAATTATTGAATGCCGCAATTGCTCAATTTATGGAAAAGCAGGCCCTGCAGTTTTTTTATCCGGATCTACAATTGGTTTTTTTTCTAATTGCAGTTTCATCGGAGGTGATATGAATGGAATAGTTTTAAAAGATCAATCTTCGATTAGACTTCATGAGTCACAGATAAATGGGTTTTATAAAACTGGGATATTAGTCCATGATGAAGCAAGTTTATATATTGATGATTCCCAAGTTACTGGCTGCGGTCTTAACGGAATTGAGATTTGTGCAAGGTCAATATCATGTATAAATAAGTCCAGTATTTCCGGATGTGGATGTTCTGGGATAGTTTCAGGCATGTATTCTTCATTTCAGTTTTTTGATTCTACTATTATGAATTGTGTGTCTTGTGGAATTGATTGTAGAGATGGATGTTCAGTACGTTCAAGAAATGGGGTGATTACGCAATGTGGTGGAACAGCATCATACATGTGCTGTGACCATACGATAGTAGAATCTGAAAATGATAAAATATTTGAAACAGGATCAATAGCTGTCTGTTCTATTGACTATGCTCGTGTTTCTCTTTTGTATCCAATAATATCAACAATAAAGTCTAAAGGTATACTTTGTTCTGGAAGTCAAGCATATCTCAGCATAATTGGGGGCTCAATAAGCGAAACTGCACAATCTTCTATTGTTTGTATTAATCAAGCAATCATTAATATCAACGATGTTGTTATTACTAATAGCAAAGAGGTAGGCATACTTATTAAAGAGTGTAAATCATGCCGTTGTACAAAAGTCAAAGTTGATTCATCTCAAATGTCAGGGATAGAAATAAGTAATTCAATGGAAAATGTTTATATTGAAGAAAGTTCTTTTACAAGAAACCTTCAATGTGGCGTTTTTTTAAATAGTTCAAAAGTTGATATTAATCAATCTCATGTAATTGAGAATAGCTTTAGTGGATTTGAATTTCGGTCTTCCATGGTTGGATTAAAGCATTGCACTTCCACAGATAATTTAATGGGCGGCATTTGTGTGCGTAATGAGTCTTCTGCATCAATTGATCATTGTTTAATCTCATCAAATTCTCTTTGCGGTATTGCAATTGATACAAAATCTGATGTATCATTAACAAATTCTACAATTGAAAAGAATACCATTGTTGGCATTGCAATAGTGCTGAAGAGTACTTTGAATATCAGATTTTCCACAATAAAAGATCATAAGTGTATAGCTTTGCAAGTTGAAGGAAATGGAACGAGGGCAAGAATTCATAGATCAAATTTCTTAAATAACCAAGCTGGACTTTTAGGAATTTCTCAATCGCGGATAGGCGTCAGCAAATGCGAGTTTTTAAAAAATTCGACAAATGTAGAATTACGCCAAAAATCGTCTTTAAGAGCTGAAGAAACTCTTTTTTCTTATAGTAATGACAAAGCATCAATTAATATTTTATCAAGTTCTGTTGCCCAATTTGAAAAATGCAAAATTAATAATAATAAAGGGTTGGCAATTGCATCTAACTCAAATATTTCTCTTCAAAATTCCGAAATTAAGAATAATGATGGAGGAGGGATATTTTGTTATGATTCTTCATCTGGCACCATTAACCACAATGATGTTTCTAATAACCATCAATTTGGAATATATATAGATGAAGGGAGTCTTTCCATTGATGATAATGTTGTATCATCACATAGCTCATATGGCATTATTCTTGGGGAGAATAATAATTCTGTAGTTAATAATAATGAATATAGTAGCAATGGTATTAATGATATTTTTAGATATTAAAAAATGTTTTTATATTAACCCATAATGAAACTGCTTTTTTTTTCAAAATCACAATCGATTGGAAAAAAAACCATAATTGGAATCTAAAATGGGATAATACTCGATGTATTTTGCTTCAATAGTCACTAAATTCAATAATTATTCCTTGCTCCATGATTAACAAGATAATCTGCAACCCTTTGATTTCCATTTTGAGAGGCATAATGAAGCGGTGTATGGTTTTCAATATTCTTTGAATCCATATCAGCCCCATGTTGAATCAGATATTCAACAATTATAGGTTGGTTATTCTTAACTGCAAAATGAAGTGAAGTCCATAAAAGATTCCACAATTAATATTAATATCTTTTGCATTAATATCAGCTCTGTGAGAAACCAGTAATTGAATGATATTTAGATTGCCATTTTGAGAAGAAATCATCAGGGGAGACAAAAAAAGCATTGTATGTCAACATGATCTGTTTTCGAATTTATATCTGCTCCATGATTCACCAAAACTTCGGCAGCAATATAATGATTATGAAAAGCTGCAACATGGAGAGGTGTTAACAAATATTTAAATAGTGGTTTCTCTTATTTTTGGAATTTACGTCTGCTCCATTGTGGATGAGATACTCTATAATATTAACATGGCCTTTTTCAGTTGAATAATAAAGAGGAGTAAACAAATGAACCATTTTTTAAACTCACTATTTTGGCAATTTATATCAAGTCCAAGTTTAACAAAAAAATCAACAGTATGAATATGACCAAAATATGCTGCATAATGAAGAGGAGACCAAGAAAATATCATAAATCAGTACGGTAGTCTTTTGAATTAATGTCGGCTCCCTGAATAACAAGATATTTTGTGACAGCAAGATGGCCATTTTGTGCTGAATAATGAATAGGAGTACATGAATAGATTCATTGTGATAATAACTATTCCTTAAATTTACATCTGATTTATTCTCAACAAAGAATTTAACAATACTAAGGTGACCATTCAATGCCGAAATACGAAGAGGACTACTTAAAAGACATTATTTTCAGCATCTTTATTTTTGATATTCAGATCAACACCATTTTCGACAAAGAAAGTTAAAAGAGATCTCAAACAAAAGATGGTTTCATCGAATAATGATCGATTTAAAATGGGCAAATTCGAATTACATAAATGAAAAAGCTCCAAAGAACCACTATAAATAACAATAGACCGAATGTTATCATTAATCTTGTAACCACTCATCAATAAATATCTAAAACAATTAATTGATCCAAAAAAACCAGAAAAAGACAAAAAATCAAAAAAATAGGTCTCTTACTCCATTCAAATGGACTCCATTTCGCTTTTCTTTGATTACTGATTCGAAAACATCGAAAAGCAGAAATATCATCATTCTTCAGACAATACTCTATACTTGATTGAATAAAACCAAATTCTATTAATTGATCCAAATCTTCGTCAATTAGTTGTGAATCAACATTAATATGATTCTGCTTAGACTGAATAAATGAATTAAAATTTGCAATTTCCCTCCTGAAATAATAGCAAAGAAGATCAGAATCATCTCCTTTTAGAATGGGCTCAATTTCATTAAAGTTATAGGTACCATTTTGAAATAACCTAAATAACAATACTGGACAAATAAGTGCTTTTTCTAATAATTTTTGACGAAAATCTGGATGTTTACAATAAAATATACAATACTTCACTGCTTTTTCTTTCATAAATGGCCGTAAAGATGGGAGATGACAGATCCGATCTACCCAAAATTCAACATCATAAATATCTATATTTTCATTCTCACTATCTGATCCATATAATGAGTCTTCAAACTTAGTTAATATCTCCATCCAATTTGGAAGGCAGGAATGTGGAACAGACTCGGAAATATTCATTGTAATCTATTCAATTGAATTTCCTGTTCCATTCTTATCATGGTTGGAAATTAGAGTAATAAGTTATTACTAATAACTTATCATTATTGCAATCCCCTTTTAACTTTGGGGAAGATCTAAATATCAATGTGAGAGTGTAAAAACTAATTCTGAGGATATTCATTCAAAACAAACGATCATGGATTGAATGGGTAACTCGCAAAATGATTGACGGGAAGCCTGATTATCGCTTTAAAGTTGTTGTAATTGGAGCAGCTGGTTCTGGTAAAACCGCAATGGTTGAAAGGCTGGTTAGAAAGGAGTTTTCAGAGAAGCAGAAAACAACAGTTGGAGTTGAGTTTAATCCTTTCAAGGTATGTGTGAATGATTTCATTGTTCAATTGGATTTGTGGGATACTGCTGGACAAGAAAACTACAAAGCAATCGCGAAGAGCTATTTCCGTGAAGCCGTAGGATGCGTTTTAGTATATGATATCACATCTCAGAAATCTTTTGATGAACTCGGTTTCTGGCTTAACCAATTTCGTGAATTAGCAGACCCTCAAGCTTTTATTATTTTGGTCGGCAATAAATCTGATTTGGAATCCCAAAGAGTTATTTCATCTGATTGGGCAACTGAATTCGCAGAAAAACAGTTTTTGCAATACTTTGAGACATCCGCTCTAACAGCTCAAAATATCAGTGAAGTGTTCCAGACTCTTTGCCACACTGTTTTCGATAGAGTAAGATCAGGAGCAATCAAATCCACCCTTCTTACTGATGAATCCAAGAAAGAGAAGAAATCTCAAAGCGTAAATTTGGATGATCAGTATAGTATAATGAACAACAGCGCATTTTGCGCTTGCTAAAAATAGCTTGCTATTTGTTTTATGGTATGTCACAAATCGGTAAAGAATCGGAGTGTCCGATATGTACAGAGCCTATTTGCACGTCTGGTGTTCATCAAGTATCTTGTTTAACTTGCGGGCATATATTTGGACTTAGCTGCATTACAAAATGGATTCAAACAAAAAACATGTGTCCAATTTGCCGAAAAAGTGTTGAAATCAAAGAAATAATTCCATTATTTTGGGATAAATCCAATCCTTTGAATATTGAAATGCTAGAATCACTTCAAATGGAGAATAGAAAACTGATAATAGAAAATAATAAGCTTCAATCTCTAATTTGTGACAAGAAAAAAGATATAGCAGATCATTTATTCAATGCAAAGATATTTTTGGATAGAGTTATTGATAGTGGATTTCGAACAATTTTTTTTCAAGATTATATTATTGTCACTGCTAAGAAAGACGGAAAGTTTGGAATTGAATATGCAAGGTTGCGAAATTTATCTATTTTTGCTTTTCTTCCTCTTCATGAACTTCAAATCAGGGATTTAGCGCATACTGAGACTCTTCTAGCAACAGTTTCACATGATAAATCTATATCTATTGTCAAATTTGGTAAAAATATCAGTGTTTCTCACTGTATTCTTCTTGAAATACCATGGTCATGTATTTGGATAAATCAAACCCATTTAGCAGCTGGAGCATCAAGAGGGACAATATATATCATTGACTCTTCATCATGCAGTATAATATCACATGTTTCTATTGGAGGTCCTCAGTTTTTTTCATTAGCTATGTTTAATAGGCACATTATTGCACTAAATTCAAGGAATATTAGTTTTTATGATATTGAAACAAATAAGTTTGAACAAATATCTGTTGATTGTACAGCTCATATGATACGGAAATGCAACGAATCTCCTTTTTTTTCAATACTGTCATTTAAAGACCAGAAAATTGATATTGTCCAATTTAAAGGTTTTGATATGAGATCACACTATTCGTCTTCAACCACTGCCATCGAAAGACTTGTTAGGGCAGATATTGTATTCAGAAATGGATCGATGTATGTAGCAATTCCTGAAGCTAATGGGCTTTTTTGTTTAAGAAGAACACCAGATTTTAATATTGATTTATGGTCTCCGATTCGCAATCGTTTCTGCAATCTCAAAAACAAAGAAGATACCATTGATTTAACATTGTTTAATCAAAATGATCTTTATATATCTGTAATTACACCAAGCAGACATTTGATAATAACTTTTGACAATGTATGAGTTGAGAAAAAAGCGTTGTTTATATTATATTTGCAATGTGGATGTTTCAACAAAACATTCATTTTATTACCCATATACCTTTTTCTCAAAATCAATGTATTCTGCCGATATTTTGGAGTATTGTTCGTTGTGTTCTGACACTGGTTCACAAATTGAATCAATATCGATGCAAATATATTTGTCACAAATATGTTCCATTGATTCATTTAAGTGTATCATCTGACAGTAACAATAATTGGCTTGAATTATGCATCCCAAACATGCTGCTTCATGACAAAGCAATGAATAAACCTTACAACCGAACATATCAGCAATAATTTGCCTCCAAACTTTGCTTTTTGATCCCCCGCCTACAAGAATTATTGATTTATACTCAATATTCTTTTTTAGGAGAGAACTCAAACCATATTTAAGGGATAATGATGCTCCTTCAATAGCAGCTCTACATAAATTTGTTTTGGAAAAATTCGCTGAAGTAATCCCATACATTGTACATGTCGCATCAGGTCTATTCGGTGTTCTTTCTCCATTAAAATATGGAATAATTCTTATACCTTCAGATCCTATAGTGGCTTTTTCAGCTTCATTATTCAATTCATCCAGTGAAATCCCGAGAATATTCCTGATTTTCTCTGTAGTAACAGTGACATTCATTGTACAAATTAAAGGTAACCATCCCCCATTGCTAGAACAAAAGGCAGCAAAATCCCCATTTTGGTCAAATATTGGCTCATTTGAGTAGGTAAAAATTGTTCCTGATGTACCTAAAGACATTGTAACTATACCTGGAACTATGTTCCCTGTACCTATTGCAGCCATCATATTATCACCTCCGCCAGAAGAAACAATTGGAACACTCTCCAAACCGAATCTTGAAACCAAATCGGATCTTAAATGCCCAAAAACCTCGTCAAATCTAAGTATTTTAGGTAAAAACTCAGACAAATCTTGGTGAGGATCGATAATTCTCAGGATTTCATTAGCCCATGATCTTGATTTTATTGAAAAATACCCTGTACCTGAAGCATCACCCATATCAGTGCAGAAGTTGCCAGTGAGCCAATATGAGATATAATCATGTGGTAAAAGTATCTTCTTTAGTTTTTTGTAATTGTCTGGCTCATGTATTTTCATCCACAATACTTTGGAAGCGGTAAAACCAACAGGAAGGGTGTTTCCTGTGATTTCAACAAGCTTTTTTTCACCCCCAATTTCATTTATGATATATTCCGCCTCCTTGATAGATTCGGTATCACACCAAAGTTTAGCAGGTCTTATGACATCGAAATTATTATCCAAAGCGACAAAGCCATGCTGCTGCCCAGATACACCTATTCCCAAAATATTTTTCCTATCAACACAAGAATCTCCAAAAACAATATCAAGACACTCTCCAACAGCAGAGACCCAAATCTTAGGATCTTGCTCTCTTTTACCATTTGGACCCGAAATCATATCATAATTCGCATGTGACTGTGCAACAATTTTTCCACTATGAGAATCGGCTATAATGCATTTCACACCCTGTGTCCCTACGTCAATACCACAAAACATGAAGTGTACGTTTAAAATATGGAATATGCTTCCAGATTCTCATCACCAAAAAAGTCTGAAAAGTATCCAAGATCTCCAATTGATCGCATGTCGCCAATTAAAAAAAGTCCGCTTAAAAATAATCCTCTAATTGAAAGAGATACAGCTCCATTGAGCCCAAAAAAATTGAAAACTAGGAAAGATCTTCCGAAAAATCCATTTCATCAGATAAATTCAAGCAATATTCCTACAAATTTTTATTCCAATCCTATCGATTGGTCATTTAATGATATAATTGCATATATTGCAAATTCAAAAGTTCACTTTTTTAATTCTAAGTCTTTGCAAAGTATTAAAATTGAAGTCCCTCTCTATGATATACAAAGTCTTAAGTTTTCTCCTGATGGTGAATCACTTGCATTGGGATCTGATGATGGGTCTGTAAGATTGTTTGATATTGAATCATCTAAATTCACCCATGTTTTTGAGATTTCTAGCTCTGGTTGTTCATATATTGATAGAAATGAAACTAACTTCGTGAGTGGATTCATTGACGGAAAGATATCATTAGCTGATTTGAGGAGCGATGAAGATGATGAGATTCTATTTGGGGCTGAATCTAGTCCAATTTCATTAGTTAAATTTATTCAAGGTACTAACAAAGTTATATCCAGTTCGGAGTCATGTGAAATAAAAGTGTGGGATATAAGATATAATTCTCAGCCGCTCTTGATATTTAAAGAACATGTTTCAGCAGTACGCGCTATTGATTATTCTCCAGATAGAAACCTTATAGCATCTGGAGGAGGGTCTACAGATCGCAATTTAATAATTTGGGATATTAATAATGGATCTTTAACAACAAAAAAGTGGATTGGGTCCCAAATATGTAATCTTTTTTGGAATAGTGATTATGGAGAGATAGTTACAACCCATGGGTTCGGAGATTGCTCTATTTCATTATGGAATGCTGCTGATGTTAAACAAGTTGGAATAATATTTGCAAACAAGAATAGAGTTCTGTATTCAGCAATTTCAAATGATAGAAGCAAAATCATTACCGCTGCTCCAGGTGATCCAATAATGCTATGGATGCTTTTTCCTGATTCATGCAAAAAGATTACTGCAAAAATAAGGTAGCCGAAAAAAACATTCTCCATATTTATTATAAATTAGATTTTCATACTATTTACTTTATCCAAAGAATAAATAAAATAGAAATATTGAATTCTTTGAAATGTATTTCGTTGTGCCAGTATTTGGATAGCACTGGAACTCTTTGTAATTATACAATAATGGTGTAAAAATTGTATTGAATATACAAGATACATCAATAGTAAGTAAGCTGGTTGATATTGATGTTGAATGGAATATCTTCGAGTTTGATATTGTAAGAGTTGACCCAGGAAAAACAATGGATAAATTCCCTCTGTTATTTAAAATAATCGAATTAGCAATATATGAATTTGATGTATAACTTACAATAATAATGGGAGCCATTGTTGCAGTAATATTGATAATATTGGATTTTTCAACACTACATGTTGAACCTAAGAAAACTGAATATTGACTTGATATTGAATTTGAATATGTATTAAACATCATTATTGATGAAGGAGCTTTATAAGTAAGTACAGACGATACCGAGAACACAAAATTGTATGATGAATTTATATACTTATTATCGTGATTTCCATTAATCTGATAAACTGAATACCACTTTCCACTTGAGAGATTTTCAGGGGAACATTGAGCAATTGAAGTCAGGCAACAAACAAGAGTATTATTTACACTTGCATAATAAAACTGTCCACCTGGCCATTCTCCGATAGATGTATAGCAGCTGAACGCAATAGATTTTACGATTAAAAACTTCTCATTGGCGGTATTGTTCACGAATATGGCTCCCCCATAATTTGAGCTAAAGCAATGACTAAATGAACAGCATTCTATCAATAAAATAAGGTCTGAACTACTTGACATGTAAATAGTTCCTCCTCTTCCTGAGGATGTTTGGGCTGATCCACTTACACCAATTGTATTGAAAACACAATCAAAAACATAATATGATCCTGTTAATAATATTTGCCTGGAATTATTCTTTAGGACATTTGTACATTCAGTTTTCCCATCTGGAAAGTAATCAATAAATGCAGAAACAATAAAAAGCCTATTTATCATTCAAATAGAATAATTCTTTGAACGGATTGATGGCAGATAATATTCATATTAAATCAAATGTCAGCCAACGATAAACAACTTTATTTAATCACACTGGGTTCCATGGCCGAAATCTCATGTGTAATAGAAGTTTTGCGCAATACCATTGATGGAAATGGTGAAGCAATCGAATCTTCGCAGTTGTATTTGGAAGATTTACGTCAAAAACCAGAATTTTTCGAAGTTATTTTTTCTGTATTGTTTTCCAATGAAGCAATGAGCGTAAAACAATCTGCCGCGATTCAAATTTTGCGTTTTGTTGAGGAAAACGAAGATTTTTTGCATGTTTTTGGAATAAATGAATTTGCTGAAATATATAAAAAAGTACCTGACCAAATCCAAAAAATATTTGAGAAAATCGCATTAAGAATAATTGAGTCATATATATCGAAAGATGAATTAGGATCCATTATCGAAAACACCGTTAATTTGATTTCCAATAGTGATATTGTTGGCTTTGTTTTCCTAGGTGCTTTAGCAGAAGTTGATCCCGACAATTTCACTTATGAAAATCACTCTGATTATTTTTGTTTGCTATGTCCTGCATTAGAAATAGCAATTTCCATTATATCAAGTACTGAATGCATTTCTGATTGCATCCATTATACTGCATTTTCATTCCGAAAGATTATCATTCACTCTGAGATTTCTGAAAATATGGACTTATTCATTCAATATTCAATATCTAACATTGTTTCAATAATGTCCAGTGGTCATTCCAGAATTACAAAAGATTTGATCAAATCTATTGAAAAGTATTTATCTGTTTTAGCCTTTTTCGACAACACAGAAATTTTTTCGACAATTCCAGATATAATTGTTACTGTTATTCAAAATTCAGAATCGAGCCAAACAATTACTTCGGCGATCAGAGTGTTAGAGTATTTCTTTTCTGATGAACTATATCAATTCATTGAAAACAAGATTGAATCAATCATTTTTAATTGCATTCTACCAGTTTTGTCGAAATATGTCTCTAATATTGATTTGAATGATCATCAATATGCAATCGAGTCTCTTTTCCCGCCTTTCACAGAGAGATGTACCCCTCTTTCTGCAACAGGTCATGTTGTATTTACAGGGGCTTCAAGATTATGTTCATCATTTTTGGAAGCATTATCATCGATTGAAATTACATCTTCTTCTTATTTATATGTATTGTTGTTTACATTAAGTTCTCTTATTCATGTTGCCGATCAAATTCAAACAGAACAAATTACTAGTTTTGCCTTGGAGTTACTTGATAAAGATGATCCATTAATGATAACTTCAGCTCTCTTAGTGTTTTCTTATGCTAATGCAAGTTTGATACCTAATTGTAATGATTTGGCTGTATTCTTGATTAATAGTATAGTATCAATTAATAATGATGTCATTAAATATTATGCTTCAACAGCATCTGCTAATATATTAAGAAGTGAAAATGTAAACAAACAGTTAATAATTCAACAAGTTGGAGATAATACAATTCTATGTTTGAAAACTTTGTTTGAGATTGGTGAAGCATTTTCAAGTGAACATATTGCTCAAGCCATTGTTTCTTTTACTGGTTTCTTTTCCGAAGCATTTGTTACTCTTTCTTCAGAATTCATCACAGTTCTGGTCTCACTATTTAAGCAATATGCAGAGGATGATCGGACAGAAGCGAGACAAAGCGCATCGCAATTTTGTGAAGCAATTAAGAATGTTTGTGATAGTGTAAGCCATTCACCAGATCTCATAGTTCCATTAGTTGAAGGTCTAATCAAAGCTGTTTTCGATTTTATTGAAGAAGGAATGTCAACATTCAACGAAGAGTTCATATCAATTCTTAGTGTATGTGTTAACGATTCCCCTCATGTGACAGAATCCTTTGTCCAAATCCCCAATATTTTATTATCAATGTTTGAAAACGATGGAATAGCATTAGTTGAAGAAATCTCACATGTTTTCATGGAAATAGCTTGCAAATTCCCGGTTTTTGCTTTGTCAGAAGAATTTGTTGAGCCAGTAACATCCATCGTAATGAGATTATTTGAAGACCCAGAAGAACTCGCTCTAAACGAATGGGATTCATTGGTTATCTTATTCCAAGTGTTGTTTATCAAACTCAAATCCCATCCTGAATCAAAAACACTGGCACAATCATTGCTCCAAACACTCGAAAACTGCGATTTATCTCAAACAAAAGATATTGTTTCATCATTTGCTTGCATTGACCCAATTTCAACATTCGAATCAGCAACCCTTTTTGAATCTTGGATTGAAAACACATCCCCAACAATGTTCATCCTCTCAGCAAAAGAAGTAATATGTGTATGGGACCAATTACCAGCTAGTATCAAGCATTACCAAGCTAGCATCAATAAGAAATTATCCAAAGCATATTCCCAGATCAAGAAAAAGGAGAATAAGTACTTCAAGATCTCATCATCAGAATCGATCCCGATCACTTTCTGAAGTACGATAGACCCGGCTCCATTAATAAGATGTTCTCTGAGCTGGGGCTTTTTTCTAATGAAGAGCTTTCTAATGCGAAAGATTACAAATACTCTGGTGTTGATGATAGTTTACTTGTTAAGTATTTTTTGAGGGGTATATGGAACTGGATGGTTGAATTCTTACCAATGTGGCTAGCTCCCAATGTTATTACTTTCGCTGGCTTTTTACTTGAAGTGATTTCGTTTGCGCTATCTGCTTACATTAGCGAATGGAATTCTTCTACTATTCCAAGATGGTTATGTATTTTTAATGGCGTTTGCACACTTACTTACCAGTGTTTAGATAATTTAGACGGAAAACAAGCAAGAAGAACAGGTTCTTCTTCTGCTCTTGGTCAGTTTTTTGATCATGGTTGCGATGCAATCACTGGTGCTTTGGAATTAATGAAATTTGCAATAACTGCTCAAATGTATTCAAGGTCCTCTTTGTTCTTTTTCATTTTGTGTATGGGTATAGGATTTTTGCTTACAACATGGGAAGAGTATGTTACTCATAAGTTTTATCTCGGTCCAATCAATGGAGCTGACGAAGGTGTCTTTTTACTTGGTATTACTCAAATTGCAATTGGAATTTTCCCAGGTTTAACTGATTTTGTGGATAATTTGGTAACAAAAATACTATTTTTGATCATATTTGCTATCACAGTAATAATGATTGTGAATAATGTTGTTGCTGAGGTAATAAGAGAACCATCAGAAAAGAAAAAGGCAATTGTTTCTATTTTACCAATGATCGTTTCCATAATAGTTTTCTGTTTGGTATTCTGTTTTTCAAAAACGGATTTATCCACATTTTTCATTATCAGTTCTGGACTTGTTCTTCAATATGGAGGGCAATTAGTTATTATTGCTATTCTTGTAAAGAGACCGGCTTCAAAGGTGTTTAATTCTACTTTAGCGATAATGTGGATCGGAGCTTTAATTCCGGTCTTTGATCAATCAGTGATACAATCCGAAACATATTGGGGACTTTATTTTTATATTATAATATTTTTAATGGTGTTTCACGATATTAGAGTGATATATAGTTTTAGTGTTGGAATAGGTATTCCTGTTTTCTCTATTAAAAGCCACATTAAGATACCTGTTGACCAAATTCCAAATAATGATCATGAAGAATTGGTGAATGAAATCCACATGGACCTCAAAGATGTTGAAGAAGAGGTTCAACCACAATAAACCCTATTTTTTGGTATTATTTGCAGTTGTATCACTCTGTGTTCTTACAATTCTTTTGACAATTTTTTTCTTTGTTGGTGGCTTTTTTGCAGCCTCAATAAGTACAAGTTGATTATCTTGTGTATTCGATCTTTTCAATTTTCCTTTGTTTTCAGCACTTGGGCTATTATCCAAAGACGAGTTAGAAAGAATCCTAATTCTCTTCTTAGGTCTTTCAAGCTTAGGTGATGATAATTCTTTTTCTATAAGTATCGGTTCAGGAATGGGATCTATCATTGTTTTCGGCTCATCATGATCCTCAACAGTTGAATTTTCAATAAGTGTTGAATCCTTTTCAAATTGGCTTTCAGGATTTGTGTATACATCTGGGTTGTATGAATGATGGAAGAACATAGAGATAGCTGTTAAAAAACCCATTCCAAAGGGATCGGTTTTATAATTTTCCTTGGCATATGTACTAAGGTAATCAGAGAAGAAAACAAAGTTCATAGAGATTTGTTTCATTAGCTGTCTTGAAGAATCATAGAAGACATCCTGGTTTGGAACAGGGTACTCCACATTTGAATCGAATCTTTTTCCCAAAGAAAATAGAAAGTCATTAATCTTATTTCGAAAGTGTCTCTCAATCCTTTTGGTAAAACCAGCTGTTGAAAGTTCAGGAATTGATTTCCCTTTGGAAAAAGCCATATCTATAAACCCAGATAATAAAATATGGTTACTTTTTTCAGAATCAACTTTATAATCAGGATAATACAAAGAAGGATTCTTTAAAAACGAACATAAAAATCGATTTGCAAAAAAATCTGATAGGATTGAGATTGATATATCATAATTATTATACATGACTTCTGAGTAGCTTCCAATCACACTCAAAATGTGACAAATTTGAGGGGGAATGAAATCTTTGGAATCTAAAATATACTTTAAGCATGTAAAGAGCACAACTTCAAGCCGATTTTCACTAATTGGGTTACCAACAATCATCAATTTTGGTTGATTATCGATATATTTTAATAATTTTACCATAAAAAACCTAATATAGTCTTTCATATAATTAAGAATGTAAAAATTACATAAATGTTCGTAGGCGTTTGAAAAATCATTGTTATCTTCATTTAACGATTCTAAATAGCATCCAATAATTGAAGAAACTAAAAGATGAACCCTTTGAGAGTAGCTTATAACATTAATCAGATTTTCAATTGTACCTGGTTTGCAAAACTGGTTCCTTGTTAAAGATCTTATTAAAAGACCATCTGGACTTGAAAGAGTAGAATAAAAAGCATTAATAACACTTGCAGGAATTGCATCATTGTATGTTGATAAAAAATGATAATATGGTGCACGGTTTTTCTCAAGAATCGTTGACCATCTTGAATACATTAATTTATCTATTAGAGAGAATTCAGTAATAGTTTTCCCAGATAAATCATAAACCGTTACACTTTTTTCGGAATTAACCCGAACCTGAGTAATTTTTTCACTGATTGTCTCCTTTGTTAATCCTGACTCAATACGATATGCATGAAAAACAGATTCGGCATCAATCAAAACCCAATACAATGCAGTACTTTCACCTATAATATTAGCCAAAGAAGCTATAAGAATAATAGAATTTGATTCCACTGATTTCTTTATCCATTTATTTGTGGAAAACGAAGTTGCAAGCCAACTTACAATTAAATCTGGTTTTTCAGATTCATGTATCATTTTAATTAAAATGTTAATAAAAGAATCTATCTGAATATGAGGCTTTGGGATTGAGATTGGCCAAACACAGGAGATCTGAAGCATCATTTTATTTGGCACTTTGCTTCTTAAAAACTGCAAAAAATCATGAATAATATCACCCTTTTCTCCTTTTTCAATCATTGTTCGTACTATCCTACATCCTTCAACAGAGCTATATTCCCTAAATGGCCCAAGAGAATCAAAATCATCTTTTGCCATTGATGCAAATAAAGGAGGGAATATAGATTTATAATTTATAATTGTTTTCTTCTCCAAACATAACGATTCTTTCATTTTGTTTAACACGATTAAATAAACATTGGAAGTACGATTAGTAAATTTTTTGGATAATTTGTTAATCATTTTTTTCAGTGATTCCTCGAGATGAGCAACTATAATTACATGTCAATAAGAATGTTTAATGAATAATCTATTATTTATTTGGGCTTCGACATCATGTATCCATTCTCTTTCACTAATAATTTTACACAATTTTATATGGTGTCAATTCATGAATTGGTGATTATGAAGATCAATAACTTTGCCGATTCTCTCTCTCATAATGACAAATGCAAATAGTGCTCTACTCTAGAAAGAATCCATTTGGAATGCTGATTGATCAAGCTGATTATGTTCACTTTATATATAATTGAATATTTGGTGGATAACTGAGAATTCGAGAAAATTAGCAACAATTCTTTACTTCCATTTGAAATCAGCATATTTAATGAAACTCTCTTTGGATAATTTTGGAGTCCCAGATGAGTTCTTTTTTATAGAATAAAACGGACCTGTGCTTGGCTTGGGTTCAGTATCAGTATCCAGATCAACAGAGTCAACAAACCTAAGTTTTGTTTGTTCATTGATAACAGGAGGCTTCCATGATTTGTTAGATTCAAAAGGAAGAACAAAGTCATTTGATGAAATTGTTATTGAATCATCAATACGTATATTTGAGCTATTAATAACATCTACGTCTGCTTGAACAGCTGTCGACTCTTTCATTGTTGTTTTTTGCTCAACAATTGGATTTTCAAGTTCTTTCTTTGGTTTTAACTGTTCTTCGGATTTTATCATGTGTGAGATATTTTCTCCATTGTGAAACATTAATGACATCTTAATTTTTCCACATGGAGTCCTTTTGTCAAGTGTGTATATATTAATCCATTCATCTTTCATAACTATGCAGACGCAGTCTTCTTTCTTTGCTGTCTGAAGCTGAATAAACCCTACACCTATCAATTCCCTATTTTCATCAGATAAAAAGTCGTATACTTCCAGAACAGGTGTGCAATTCTCAAAATTAAGACCAGATACTTCAAGCTCAAAACCAGCATTATAAACAGCATGTTTCGTTTGATTAAATGAAATTGGGGTTGTAATGACGGGAAGCTCTTCGTGTAACCTGATAACAACATAAGTACTCCTCTCGCCACATCTGGGCTTGATAAAATCGGATCCTTCAAAAATACAAATTGTTGCTTGAGAAAATTCAGATAAATCTACAGCTAAAAAATTAATAGGTTTGATTGAAGTCGGGTTTGTTCTATTAGCAAATTTCGAAACGTTAACTTTCGGGTGAAAATCCATTTGAGATTGTTTATTCTCGTCAGTTTTGCTTCTAATTGGAATTTTAGAAACTTTATTTTGGTTTTTTCGATTGTTTGCCTTTTTTGGGGGAGAAAACATAATAGAAGCGACCGAAGATACATCACTAATTACACTTAGTCCATCATCAAACGAATCATCATCGCTTGATAATGTTGCTTTTTCAAAAGATCCCTCAAGATCCATATTAACTTCGCATTCAGCAACAAGTTTCGCTAGCTTTGCTTGAAGTGTCTTTGTATCACTCATTTTAATTTTAAACGTACAAGATTTTTGGAAGAATTCTATGAAGCCCCATTTTGCTTTAGAAAATCGATGATTAATCTGTTATTTGACAATTTTATAGGTGTTTTATTGTAAACATTCATTTCATTGATATCTGCACCTCTTTGGACAAGATATTGAACAATGGGGAGTAGATTGTTTTGGGAAGCATAATGAAGAGGAGTCCAAAGTTCATATTAACTAGAATATTCTCGGTTTTATAATTAATATCTGCTCCATTTTGCACCAAAAATTGTAAAATTTCAAAATATCCATTCATTGCAGCTATATGAAGAGGTGCAAAACCATTTATTATGAACAAATATCCGAATTAATAACATTAACTTCTGCCCCATGCTTTATTAAGAACTCTGTAATGATAAAGTTATTTTTTAATACTGAATGATGAAGTGGTGTGTTAGATTATTTTAAGGAGATATGTTTTTATCCAATGAATTTACATTTGCCCCCTGAGAAACCAGCAATTCAACAATCTTAATGAATCCTTTTATTGCAGAAATATGAAGAGGAGTGCCCATGTTCAAATAATTATCAAGAAAATCTCGTTGGTATTCACATTAGCTCCTTGTTTGATCAAGTATTCCACGATTTTATAATGTCCAAGAATTGCAGCTAAATGGATTGGTTGTTCATCTTTCCGGTCATCAAAGTGTATTTTTGAGCCTTTTTGAATCAAATATGAGACCATCCTAATGTTACCATATTGTGATGCATAACTCAGGGGAACTCTAAAAAAAGAGACACTATTAATATCAATCCCTTGATCAATAAGAAAATCAATAACACTAAGGTTATTGTTTTTAATTGCTGATTCAAAGGATGGACCTATTTCAGTTCTATAGTTAGAATCACTATTGATAAACATCTTGAGAATATGATATTGGCAATATTCTGCTGCTTCTTTACAATAGTGTTTTTGAATTTTTACATTAAAGATTTGAAAGGAATCTAGAGAACCACTACACAATAAACATCGATGTACAGACTCGGTTAAGGCATATCCATTGAGCATTAAGTACCTAAAACATTTCAAAGATCCATAAAAGCATGAAAATGACAAAAAATCCATTGATACAGGCCTATTTGACCATTCAAAAGGGCTCCATTCACATTGGTTATTAGTTGATTTTATGTTTGCTTTAGTTATCATAATATCAACAAGATCATTCTTTAAACAATACTCTATGGATTGAGGGTGGAATCCATTGAGAATTAACAAAGGCAATTCTTGATTATCTTTATAATTATTATAAATCAAACTGTCCTTCTGAACTACAGGGGCTAAGTTTTCTATTTCATTAATAAAAAACAGATATGAAAATGCATGATTCTTGATTTCTAGAATTTGTTTAATTTCATCGCTTGAATATGCTCCTCTTTTAAATAGCCTATGAGCTAAGGTCGGACAGATATAAAGAATATTCTGTATTAATAAATCTTTAAACTTTTTGTCATTCAGATACAATATACATAGAGAAACAATTTGATCAAGATAGTGTGGACGTATCTTTGGAAACTTTCCAAAAAGATGGATTAAAAATGATTTGTTTTCAATCTCAACATATTCAAAATGAGGAAAATTTGAATAAACCATTTTCTCAAATTCTATTTGTTCTTTAAATGATAATTCATTTTTATCCATTGGATCTCTTTCCATAAAATAAATGTCAGTTTTCTAATTGATAAAAATAGAAATAGAGTCTGGTTTGGAAATTTTTATTGTCGAAGAAATCGTTCCATTATTGATTGAATATTGGTATTTTTTGATGATTTGACAAGTTGATCTAATATTTCTGCTGATTTTTTGGATTCAATTTTAAGATTATTCTCACATAATATTATTACTAAAGACTCATTATTCTTGAAAACTGCATAAAAAAGTGCATTATGATTCATACAATCTACCTCATTTAAGTTGGCCTTGTTATTTATTAATAATCGAACAACTTCATTTGATCCCATACATGTTGCAAGGATTAATGGAGTCATTAAAACAAAAAAAAATAAATATATGGACCTTTCATATTAATATCAGCATTATACTTGATTAACAGTTCAACAATACTCACATCACCGGTAATGATTGCTAAATGTATGGGAGCTACAGGGAAACATTTTAATATACATAACCCACGCTATTATTTCCATTTCTATTCATATATAATTGAGATATTTGATAGTTGCTTTTTTCGAGAAGATTTTGATTTGGGAAATAATAATAAATAAATAAAAAAAGTAAATGTTCTCATTAGGATCTTCACCTTTTCTAAGTATATATTCAACGATTTCAGATATACCTTTATTAATGGAAAACATGAGAGGTTTTTGTGAATGTAACAATAAAAATAATAAGAAATGTAAATGAGATCTGATTCATAATTGTCAAGTCAGCCCCATTATCAATTAAAATTTTAGCAAACTCAATGTATTGGGACTCTAAGGCCATAAATATTGGCAATTCTTTATAATGAATATGTGAAACTGTCTGTTCATTACATTAAGATCAGTATTGTAATTTATTAGAGATCTAAGAATATTGCAATTTCCATTTCGAGATGCCATATGAATAGGATAATTATGGTGATTCTAATAATTACTAGTTTCAAAGCAAATAAACTTTATCACCAATATTTGGATCTGAGCCTTTCTCAAGAAGAAGATCAATAATTCTGATATCAATTTCTTGATTACTACAAGCAACTTTTAAAGGAGTGTCTCGAAAAATGATGGAAACTGACTATCATTTGTTGCATTAACGTCAAGCCCTTGGTTGATTAGAAAACTCACTTCATCGAAGGTGCAGAAATTTATGGAATAGTGAAGAGGTGTTTGTTTAAATAATTATCAAAATAATGAACAATAAATTGAATCCAATTGTAGAAACCTTAAGATTCACTCCTTTATATAATAAATACATAAACATTTCTTTTCTGTCTATACCCATTGATTCAACAAAAGGTGTTTGATTTTGATAGTGTACCAGACCAATTTATCTGGGATATTTGGATCTGCACCATTTTCTAATAAAATTTTGAAACAACCAAAACGATTACCATCAATAGCATAATGTAATGGAGTCCTGCGATATATCATATATACTCTCTATAAATGTTTAAAAAACCATATCTTGGGAATTAATTGATGAATTATATTTTATTAGTAACTCAACAACACTATCGAATCCATATAGAGAAGCAAAATGAAGAGGAGTTATAGAGTTAAATATTTTGGAAAATCTTAAGCATTGAAATGACAGAATTTGATGGACTAGACTCAGCTCCATTTAATAATAAAATTTCTGCAATCTCTTTCTGATCAAATTTGGCTGCTTTATGAAGAGGGGTTTCATTTTAAAATTCAAGAAATCATAAACATCTACTACATTAACATCAATGCCTTTTGCCAAGAAATAAATTACACTATTTAAGGATCCTTTTTCTGCAGCCAAAAAAACATCATTTATTAGTCCCTCTTTGCAAATGATACTAGCCATTGAATGGTTAATTGTTTCAACTTTCTTAAGTTTCTCTTCAAGCATATTTTTCTCTTCCTGCATTGCCGCCAGTTGGGCTTCATAAAGTAATCTTTGTTTCTTGTCATTGATGGATCCCGAATTGTCCTTTTCAAGAGGATATTTCTGGACTAAAAGTTCTAATTGTTCAATAATTTGATAAATTTTTGGTCTTTGAGAAGGGTTCTTATTCCAACAATCGGTGATTATCCTACTATATTCTGGTGGAAGATCAAGAGGAATGGTTTCCCCTTGTTTGATTGCCTTGGCTAGGGAGGTAGCTTTTGTATTTTCGAAAGGAACTCTTCCTGTTGCTATTTCCCAAAAAACCATTCCCATAGAATAAATATCAGATTCAAATGTGCAATGAGATCCAAATGTCTCAGGTGCCCTATAAATTAAGGTTCCTTCAAAACTACCTGATTTGGATAAAGTCGAGTCTTTTAGTTTTGATAGACCAAAATCACAAATCTTTACAGTCAGATTCTCGTCTAATAGAATATTATCGCTCTTAATATCACGATGCACAATACCTCTTGAATGGATAAATCCCATTCCTTTCGCTGTTTCTAAAGAAATCTTGTACCTTGATGACCATGGAAATTCAGAATTGTAATGAGTTGCCCTTTTCGATATAAATTGTGACAGAGACCCTCCAGATGCAAACTCGGTAACAATATATTGTTCACAATCATCAGAAATAGTTGTTCCATAATACCTTATTATGTAAGGTGAACACATAATCGATATAATGCTGGCTTCATTAAAGAATTGTCTTAAAAACTCTTCATCTTCATAATCAGAATCAAACACTAATCTTTTTAGAGCCACATTACCATACAAAGAAGAATAGCCCATCAAAACTTCTCCAAATGCGCCATACCCTATCTGTTGAAGAGATTTAATGGATTTCCATTCAATATTTGGTTTCATTAAAAATAAAAATATGATTTATTCTAATATATGTATGAGTGTGCATGTATACACGTGTACATAGTATTTATTATAAGGTTCCTCTTGTCTGTCTATGAATTGTAAGCGTTGTAACATGAACATTACGATTTGGTTGGAGTTGAACCATTTTTTGCGGAGCTATCAATGCCTAATAGTGAATCTTGGATCCAGTTCGAAACCCCCGCCACTTCCTAATTTGCCCATTATATCTCCAATGCTTCCTAAAAATATGACTTTGAAATCGAGTTATTCAATGCCTATAAACAACCCTCCTCCTAATCCCCAAATATCATCATTTAACATTGATAATACCCTATTGATAAGCCCTGATATCAGCTCCGGCCTTCATTATGTCGCCACCAATCCCTCAATTCCCAACTTTCTAATGAGAAAGTTTCTCTGAAATACCAAAAGGTCCTTCTTTTCTTCAAAATGGCTTAATACAGGAGTCTTTTGCCAATTATGTACCCTTCAAAACCAGTACTTGATAACATTTTCCAAAAAATCAAATGAATGTGGATTTTAAACCTCTTCTGACTTATTGTCCTCCTTTGCTCTTGAGGAATTCAGCAATATTTGATCTTGCTAATCCCAAAGGTGTTTTCCCTTTTTTGTCTTTAGCATTAATATCAATGTTTTGATTAACTAGATATTCAACAACACTCAGATGACCATTATAAGCAGCATAATGAAGAGGAGTCCAATCATTTTTAGTTTTTGCATTAATATCAACGTTTTGATTAACTAGATATTCAACAACACTAAGATGACTCTTTTTAGCAGCTAAATGAAGAGGAGTCTGATTATCTTTATCTTTTGTATTTATATCAGCTTTTTGATTAACTAGATATTCAACAACACTTAGATGACCATTTTGAGCAGCTAAATGAAGAGGAGTCAAACCATAATTATCTTTTGCATATATATCAACTTTTTGATTAACAAGATATTCGACAACACTTAGATGACCATTTTGAGCAGAATAATGAGGAAGAGTAGAACCATTCTCAGTTTTTGCATTTATATCAGCTTTATGATTAACCAGATATTCAACAACACTTAGATGACCATTTTCAGCGGCATCATGAAGAGGAGTCTCATCAAACATAAAAGCATTATACAATCATTTTTTGCATTTATGTCAGCTTTTTGATTAACAAGATATTCAACAACACTAAGACGACCTCTTTGAGCAGCATAATGAAGAGGAGTAGAACCATTCTTATCTTTTGCTTTTATTTCAGCTTTTTGATTAGCAAGATATTTAACAACACTATGATGACCTCTCCGAGCAGAATATTGAGGAGGAGTAGAACTATTTTTAGTTTTTGCATTTATATCAGCTTTATGATTAACCAGATATTCAACATCACTAAGACGACCTCTTTGAGCAGCATAATGAAGAGGAGTTTCATTGAACATAAAAACATTATACAATCATTTTTTGCATTTATATCAGCTTTTTGATTAACTAGATATTCCACAATATTGAAATGACCATAATTTATAGCAATATGCAACAATGAATTCCCATCATACTTTGCATTTAATAAAAAGCCTTTTGGAATAATTTCTTTGATTCTTTGTAGATCTCCAAATTTGCATGCAGAGAAAAGTTGGCAATTTGGAGTCTGGATAACTTGAAGAAGCATTTTGACTCTTTGGTTAGAAATTTGAAGAGGATTTTTACCATGAGAATCCTTTGCTTGAATATCAGCTCCATGCTTAACTAGATAATCAACAATACAAAGATGACCAATTAAAGCAGCAAAATGAAGAGGAGTCCGTCTATTTTTGTCTTTTACACTTATATCAGCTTTTTGATTAACTAGATATTCAACAACACTAAGATGACCATTTTCAGCAGCACAATGAAGAGGAGTCTCATTAAATATAAAAACTCAACACTATAATCTTTTGCATTTATATCAGCTTTTTGATTAACTAGATATTCAACAACACTAAGATGACCATATCTAGCAGCATAATGAAGAGGAGTCAAATCATACTCCCCTTTTACATTTATATCAGCTTTTTGATTAACTAGATATTCAACAACACTAAGATGACCATATCTAGAAGCATAATGAAGAGGAGTCCAATTAAATATAAAAACTCAACATTATAACCAATTGCATTTATATCAGCTTTTTGATTAACTAGATATTCAACAACACTAAGATGACCATTATAAGCAGCATAATGAAGAGGAGCGTAATCATATATTAAAATTCAGGATCATTACTTTTTGCATTTATATCAGCTCCATTTTCTATCAAGAAAACTAACAATGGTAGGTGGAAAAACTCTGATGCTTTACAAACAAGATTAGGGGGCAAAAATTGCAGGCCTTGACACATATGGAAGAGATCAATAGAACCACCACAGACAACCATTGATACAACATTCTCGTTGATCTCGAATCCTTTCATTAATAGATGCTTAAAGCATTTGATTGAGCCAAAAAATCCCGAAAAAGATAACAAATCAAGATATTCTGGCTTATTACTCCACTCAAAGGGACTCCATCTAGCTATTTGATTTAAATTATCAATATTTAATAAATCATCAATTACATCATACTTGAGATAGTACTCAATACTTGATTGCAGATAACCATATTCGATTAATTGATCAATATCATTTTCATTCTCAAAGAATGATTCATCAAAATCATCAGGTTTGTACTTACTTTCAATAAAACTCTCAAAATCTTTGATCTCTTTTCGATAATAATAACATAACAAGAAAGTGTTTCTATTTCTCAAAATAGGTTCAATTTCTTCAAATACAAAAACACCTCTCTTGTACAATTGATATATCAAAATTGGGGATTTATTAGATTTTTCCAATAGTTCTTTCCGGAAATCAGACAATTTGCAATACTCGACAGATAATTTCACTGCTTTTTCAAGTTGATGGGGCCGAATCTTCGGCAACATTAAAATTCGATCGACACAAAACTCCATATCATTTATTCTAATTTCATTTCCGTCTCCAAAAAGAAATCTCTCAAATGAAATCTTCTCTTCCATCTGATAAAAAAATGACATTTTTAAATTTTACATTCAATAGGAAGTGTTTTCATTCCATGTAGGCAATCCAAGAACAAGGAGAAGGTTACTTCAAAGTGCTCATCTCTGACAGAAATCACCATATATGGTGAAGATATTACTTGGATTCTGTGTTTCTTTTTATACAAAAACTAAAAACAAACTTCAATATCCGCAATATATAGCTCTTGTATGAATGAGAATATAATTATTTGGGTATTTTTGGGAAATTTCTTAGAAATAAAGAGCTGAGGATGAGGATCATTGTATATCACAGTTTAAGTAACTTCTTTTTGTTGAATAATCTATATTCAATGTTGTAGGTTAAGAAATATTGACAATAATTTTCTCATTTTCAGTCCTGATAGGTCCAGTAAAGTATTCAAAAGTATTATGTATCATTTGATCGTTATAAATATAATCAATTTTTATTTTACATTACTGTGTTCGAATTTTGAACGGGAGATGGAGGAACAGACAGACATTGACTTTGTCTTTGTTCTTCAATTCGTGTCATTATTTCATACACTACAATGTTGGGAACGGAAATACAATATAGAATAATTCTTCTGAATAATATCCACAATCAATGAACAAAAAACGAAATTTCATTTATAAACCAAATAAATACTAATTGAGATAATGTAAAACAATCAACTGAAGAAACAAAAAATGAAAGTAAATCAGACAAATATTGAAAGGTTCTTCCATCTGAACATTCAAATTGATTATTGAGAAAAATGAAATGTCGATTTAGATAAAGAGTCACTTCATTTAAAATAATGCATCCAGCAAATCTTGTTCATATTCAAGGTTCATATTCTGATCTTATTAAACTTGTTAATTCTAAAGAAGGATTAGTTGTTGTTGACTTCTTTGCCACATGGTGTGGTCCTTGTGTTAGGTTAGGTCAAGAATTACCAAACATTGCTAATGAATTCCCCACTGTCACATTTGTTAAAGCAGAAACTGAGAAGAATGAAGAGTCTGCTACTCGTTTTGGAGTTAGGTCCATTCCAAACATTGTTTTCATGAAGGGCAATGGAGGAAATGAAGTTGAAATTCTTGGAAGAGTTTCTGGTTTTGATCCATCTGGTATTAGAAACCTTTGTAACAAGCACAAGTAAAAAACAATTTATTCCATCCTTTCTATATCTAGAAAATTCTCGCATTCTTATCATTAAAAAAAATTTCTACCAAATCAATTACAAAGATGACATCAATTATATCACTGCCATCCTATCAACTTGCTTTTCTGACAGTTAATTTGTGATAAACATATTTGGAATAATATTGACTGATTGAATCTGTTTTTCCATTTGAATAATTTTTTATATTCCATGTTTTTTGGTTTTCTATTTGTGAGAATTAAAAATCCCCAGTCCCCCAATATTTTGATCCCGAAAATTTAAATTTTCCTCAGTTGGGGCTATTATCACATCCCTATTCAAGATATGTATTCTTTAAATGATCAAAAACTCATCAAAATTATCAGATCCAACAGTATTATATAATTTATGGAGAGATTTATAATCCTTTCTTGATCCAGTCCCTATGTCAAGTAACTTGATAAAAATTCTAAAACTCCATGTGATAATTATATCAATTTCCTTCCATAAGTATCCTTTGATGATCCTATTTTTTCGAGATATTACTCATTGGTTTTATAAATGCATGTACTTTCATTGTTAAAAAAGGTACAAAAATATGATCAGACAATAAATATAAAATTATTGAAATTACTTTTTCAGTGTCAAAGAAGTCTTCAATATCAAAATGGATTATCCATTTCGATCATTTCTTTCAATCATGTCTGGAATGATTCGTGTTTATCCTAAGTTGAATGAATATTTTCAAACACTTCCAAAGGGAACTCAAAGAGGTGC
>JGI24731J21663_1000293_pt1 | contig 55552 bp, 40 predicted proteins | sample EPASupsiteHSE605_FD_21663 | JGI IMG/M metagenome (IMG submission 21663) | reverse complement strand
GTAGCAAGGCTACGCTGAGGATTTTGCGATTGAAGGGGCGGCAAAGATGGCCTGAAGATGAGATGTAAAACGGTATATTGGTTAGTTCCGAGTCCCTAACACAGACGAACAGATATAATTCAAATCCCTTCGTATTTTCCCTTATCAGTCCGGAATGGTGAAGAAAAACGTCGCCCCCTCGCCCGGGGCACTCTCAGCCCAGATACGGCCGCCATGGCGGGTGATGATCTTATGAACTGTGGCCAGGCCGATTCCGCTGCCGACGAACTCATGTCGGTCGTGGAGGCGCGTGAATGGGACGAACAGTTCCGCCGCCCGTTCCATAGCGAATCCCGCTCCGTTGTCGCGGACAAAAAAGACCCGCTCACCGGCGCGTTCGGTGACGCCAAACTCGATCACCGACTGCGTTTTTTTGCCGGTAAATTTCCAGGCGTTGCCAAGGAGGTTATCCAGCACGGTCCGAAGAAGGAGGGGGTCGCCGCTCGTTGTGAGTCCATCGGCTATCGTCCAGGTGAGTTGCCGGGCCGTCTCGTTAAAGTTGAGCTCGGCCATGATGAGTCGGGCAAGTTCGCTCAGGTTGACAGGTTCCCGGCGAATCTCCTCCTGACCGGCCAGGGAGAAGATGAGAATTGCGTCGATGAATTTGTTCATGCGCATGCAACTGCTGCTGATGGTGCGGAGATACTCCATACCCTGCGCATCGAGCCTGGAGGCGTACCCCTCCAGAATAGCCTCGCAATAGCCGTTGATCACGGTTAGAGGGGCTCGCAGGTCGTGTGTCACGGAATAGCTGAAGGCATGAAGGTCACGGTTTGCCGCATCGCTTTCCTCTTTGGCCCTGGCAAGCGCCATGGCGGTCTGTTTGTGTTCGTCGACCTCATTGGTAAGTTCGGTCCTGGCGGCAATGATCCCATTTTGGATACGCCTGACATAGGCATTGAATATGACGAAAAGGATGCCTGCCACGATGACGGAGAAGGCAGTGAGTTCGAGTGCCAGCAAACGCAGCTTATGCCAGGAAAGGGTAATGTCGTTGAAGACTACGAAGCCGCCATTGACCCGTTCGCTGACGTCTTTCTGCGGAACGAGACCGTAGACGTAGCTTCGGCCATCTGCTGCTGCATAAAACAACTGCCGACCGGCGCTGGTTCCGGTGAAACTGAGGCCACGATCAAGGTTGAAATACAACGAGGAATGATCTGGATTGCTGAAGACTATTTTATCGAAACGGTTCCACTCCGGCCGATGCCCCACCATCCGCTGCCCCTCCTCCCAATTGTCCCTGGAGAGGAGCTGTTTGTCGACGGCGAACATGAGCTTGACATGATTGGCTTGCTCGATCTGCTGGAGGAAATGGTCGATCTCCACGCCAAGCTCTATGTAGCCGACCAGCCGGCCGTTCACCATCCACGGCTTTACCATACGAAAGGTGAACAGACCGTATGGGCCAAGTTCCAGCCCACCGGCAGTCGTGTTGGTGCGTACCGCCTTGTCGAGGGTAACGAGGTCAAGGCGGTCGCCGTATTTTGACGGCAGGTGGACCCGGAGAAAACAGGTGCGGTCAGGGGTGATGAAATAGAATTGGGTTATGCGGGCCCGTCCGCGTAAACGCTCGAAAAGGAGCTTACTGTATCGTAAAAGACCGGCACGATCCTTCTGCTGCCAGAGATGCGCCAATCGCCTATCGTCCGCGATTAACTCGAGAAGGCCGCCGAGGAGTTCTTCCTCGTGCAGCAGTTGCTGCTGGAAGTTGTGCTGAACTGCTGCTGTCTTTTGGTTGGCGGAAATCATCACTTCCTGCCGCTGCAGCAAGTAGATGCTTACCATCGCCCCAACCAGGATGAGCAATATGGCACAGCCGGTAGGGACAAGAATCCGCATTCGGATCAGTTCGGGTTTTGCGATCATGGCACCGCCTCGTGCGATCAGGACAGAATGGAATGCAACTTTCGAAGTATATAAAAACAATTTTATTAGTGCAAATTTATTCGCACTGTGCGGGCCCTATGACATTTCATTGCCGGCTTGTCGCTCCGCGAGTTTCTGCTACACTGAAGAGGTAGACAGCTCGCCAGCCGAACCCCCATGGAGAGACCAATGAAAAGAATTCTGCTCACGATACGGGCCGCACTTTTTGCCCTGTGCCTCCTCACCGGGCAGGCGTCGTGGGCCGAAGACGACCAGCAGCCAGTAGTGTACGGCGACACCCTCTTCACCCCGGATGAGCTCGACGATCTGCTCGCGCCCATTGCCCTCTACCCGGACCCGCTGATAGCCCAGATACTGCCTGCCGCAACCTTCATCGACCAGATCGACGAAGCGGCGCGTTATGCCAGGCAGTATGGGAAATATGCGCGGATCGACGACCAGCCGTGGGACGTAAGTGTCAAGGCAGTGGCCCACTATCCCGACGTGCTTTACATGATGGACCAGAAGTACGACTGGACCGTATCCCTGGGGCAGGCCTTCATCAACCAGCAGCAGGACGTCATGGACGCCATACAGCGACTGCGCGCCGAGGCGGAAGCTGCGGGCAACCTTACCTCCACCCCCCAGCAACAGGTCGTCGTCGAAAGGGAGATCATCAGGATCGTACCGGCTGAACCCGAGGTGATCTACGTCCCTGTGTACGACCCCATGGTGGTGTATGTGGAGAGCCCCTACCCCTCCTACGGCTTCATTACCTTCGGCATCGGCTTCACGATCGGCGCCTGGCTGAACCGCGATTGCGACTGGAATCGGCACCGTGTCTACTACCATGGCTGGCAAGGCGGCGGCTGGATCAGCCGGGCCCGGCCGCATATCCATGACCGGAACCGCATATACATAAACAACAATTACCGGGTGATCAACGTCAACCGGCGGGTGGAGCAGCACGATACGACACGCTTCCGTAACGAAATCCGCCGCGACGTGCAATCCCGTCGCGAACGCACCGGCAGTCCTTTGCCACAAGGGGGGGAACAACGTCCGCGCGACAGGGGCGTGACTCAGGGAGTTCAGCCACGCCCGACCGCTCCAGCGCCTCGACCGGCCGCCCCGGTGACCCGGCAAGACGTCTATCGGGGGCGAGAGCCGCGGGGGGCGCAGCCCGCGCCCTATTCCGGCTATGGCGGCTACGGCAGCAGCAGGGACGTCAAGACATACCGTGAACGCGGTCAGACCAGCAGGGAAAACATGCGTCAGTATAACCGGCAGCAGCCGGTGCAGGTCGGGCGGCCTGCTGGCGCTGCACGGCCCGTTCCTGCGCAGCGTCCCGCACCCGTGCAACGCCCGGCTGCTTCCGGCGTCAGGCAGTCTGCACCGCGACCTGCCGTGCGGCAAGCGCCCCGGCAGGCGGCTCCGGCCACCCCTGGCAGAGGAGAACAACGGCAGAGGCGCTAGGAGTCTGTCGGACTTAGGGAATCGTAGCGAGAGAATGGCAAATCGAGGACAGATTTTCGGAAATTTGAGAGCGAATAGTGGATCTATTTGTCGAAAATTTCCGGAAATATGGACCGATTTTCCGTTCTCGCAGTAGATTCATTCCTAAGTCCGACAGGCTCCTAGGCTCTTCAACGGCGGCACGTCCGGTGTGCCCCCTTGATCGAGAAAGGAACTCAGGTATGATGAAAAATATAGGTAGAATTGTGGGGCATGGCACGGGTTTATGCCTGATGGCAGCCATAATGCTGGTAATGGCGACAATCCCGTCCGGCAGCTTTGCCATTCAGTCCGAACCAACGCAACGGGTGTTCAACTCGGCCGAGGAGGCCCGCCAGGCCCTGATCACTGCGGTCCAGGCAAAGGACCATGCCGCCCTGAGAGCGATTTTTGGCCCGGTTTCCCGTGAGCTTGGGCCGGGCGACCCTGTGGAACAGGCTGCCGAATTCGACCATTTTGCCCGCCATGTGCAGGAAGGTGTCGAGCTGGTCAAGGAAGGGGAAGCAAAGGCGGCCCTCCACATCGGCGGCAATAAATGGCCCTTTCCCGTGCCGATCGTCAAAAAAGGGGTCACCTGGCGGTTCGACACCGAGGCAGGGCGCGAGGAGATCCTCACCCGGCGCATCGGCCGCAACGAGCTGCTCGCCATCAATGCCTGCCGTGCATACGTGGAAGCGCAGCGGGAATACTACACCATGCCGGAGCCGGACGGCGTCCAGGTACCCAAGTACGCCCAGCACATGATCAGCAGAGCGGGGAAACGGGACGGCCTCTACTGGCCGACGGCAGCCGGCGAGAAGGAGAGCCCGCTCGGCCCGCTGGTCGCCAGGGCAAGGGAACAGGGGTACATGCAGAAGCGCAATCCGGGCGAGAGCGGCCCCCGCCCATTCCACGGCTACTATTTCCGTATCCTCAAGCGGCAGGGGCCGAGCGCCACCGGTGGCAGGTTCAGCTACGTCATCAACGGCAATATGGTGGCGGGCCATGCGCTGGTCGCCTACCCGGCACGATGGGGGGTGTCGGGGGTAATGACCTTCATCGTCAGCCAGCGGGGCCGGGTCTACCAGAAAAACCTGGGGCCGAAAACCGCCGAGATCGCCCGCAGGATGAAGTCGTACAACCCGGACCTGCGCTGGAAGTTGGTGGAAGAACAGTGACCGGCAGTTCATGTCCCGAATTCAAAAAGCAGTTTTGCCATAGAGTCACAGAGACACGGAGATTTATTAAAAAGCAGTCTCCCGCAAAGCCACAAAGAACGCCAACTAACCCTGTTAGCGTCTGGTTTCCTTTGCGATATCGGCATGTTAGGCATTTAGACCCTTTTGGTCCTTTGCGGTAAATTCAGTTTTATTTTCTCTGTGATTTCTCCGTGTCTCTGTGGCAGAAGTGCCGTTTTTCGCGAGCCGGAAGGAAAGACCATGATAAAACAATGTGCTCTCGTCCTGTTGCTTCTCCTCGCGACGGCTGCTTGCAGCGTCTACCACAAGGAACTGGACAAAAACCCGTCCTTCTCCCCCCACCACTTCAGCTACTATGATGTAGAGATTGCCTGGCAGGCGGAGCGTACCGGCCAGATGGTCAGTTTGGCGGGGACGGTCACGAACCGGCGGAGCTATTACCTGCGCGACCTGGAATTGACCGTCCGGCTCACGGATGAACGACGCAAGATCCTCGCCAGGGAAACCTACGCCGATTTTCCTACCTACATCCCCCCGGGCAGATCCGAGCCGTTCCGGATGGAGTTCCGTCCCTCACCCGATTTTGCACCGACGCACGTCCGTTTTACCTATATCTACTGGCTGGCGGAAGAACCACCGGCATTCAGGCAATACGGCGACGTTCCCTACTTCGGCAATTTCGAATCCTTGCCGTGACGGTCGATAGGTACTGCGGCTTTACGGACTGAAAGAAACGGAGGAAAAGCGTTGGCTGCTCCATGGGTCGGACTAGCGAATATGCCCGTCATGCGTGCCTCGTGGGCGATGATGCTCTTCCTGGCCACCCTGCTCGGCGGGTGCGGAACGCTCATCGACTGGGGAGCGGGGAATTTTGCCGGCAAGCCGGCCGAGATGGATGCGGCGCTCACACCCGCGGCCCACGAACTGATCGCGAAAGCATTCGAGGGAATCGATTCCGCCCGGCTGACCGATTTCCACGTCCACGTCTTCGGCGACGGACCGGACCAGAACGGCCCGTGGGTCAGCCCCACCACCCGCTCGTGGCTCCACCCTTTCAGGATGCTTCAGTACCGGGCCTACCTGAGCGCCTCGGGGATCAGCGACAGTGAGCGGGTCAGCGAGCAGTACGTTGAGCGCCTCGTCGACCTCGTCCGGAACATCAAGGGGCACGGCCGCTGCTTCATCTGCGCCATGGACCGGCACTACCGGCCGGACGGCACCTTCGACCCTGCGTCAACCCCCTTCCATGTTCCCAACGACTACATTTTTTCCCTGGCCGAACACTATCCTGAACTCTTCGTGCCGGTCATCTCCGTCCACCCATACCGGCCGGACGCCGTCCGGGAACTGGAGAGATGGGCGCGGAAGGGGTGCCGCTACGTCAAGTGGCTTTCGACCTCCCAGGGGATCGACCCGTCCAGCCCGCTGACGGAGCCGTTTTACCGGAAAATGCGGGAATACGGGATGGTCCTCCTCGCCCACACGGGGGAGGAACTGGCCGTTTTTTCGGGAGAACACCAGGAGCTGGGGAATCCGCTTCTTCTGCGCAAGCCGCTCGACATGGGGGTGACCGTGGTAGCGCTCCACAGCGCCAGTTACGGCAAGCATGTCGACCTGGAAAGCCCGGAAAAGGAGACGGTCCCAAGCTTCGACCTCTTCCTGCGCCTCATGGAGGAGCCTAAGTACCGGGGGCTTCTCTACGGAGAGATCGCGGGGGTGACGTTCTTCAATCATTCCGATGATGCGCTGAAGACCCTGCTGGAGCGGGACGACCTCCACCCCCGTCTCGTCAACGGGAGCGACTACCCCCTCCCGGCGATCAATTTCCTCGTCATGACCGGCAGCCTCTTCCGCAGCGGCTTCATCACCGCGGAAGAGCGGCGCGCCCTCGACGAGATCTACCGCTACAACCCGCTTCTCTTCGACTTCGTCCTCAAGCGGACCATCCGCCATCCGGAAACCGGCCGGCGCTTCCCACCGTCGGTATTTATGATTCCCGCCAAGTTCCCCGTCCAGCCATGAGCTGGGGGCCGGCAGATGGCTGCTGCTCTTGAAAGCCCTTCCTTCCCGCAGAAAATTTCCATCCATCACCGAATGGGATGCTCACCCCTCCGGCGGCATGCGGATGAGGCCATCCCGCATCAGCACCTGCACCGCCTCGCGGGCCTCCCTGATGGTTTGCGATGCTTCTGCATAGAGGGAGTCCCTCTCCCTGGAGAGCCTGGCGATCCCCTGCTCCTGCGCCTTCATTGCAGTTGCCACCGCTGTGCGCGGATAGACATCCCACTCGTCCATCCGCGGCAGGATATCGTCCTCGTGAATCCCCCGCGCCACAGCGAACCGGGCCAATTCGGCGGCAGCTGCGATGGCCATCTCGTCCGTGACAGTGCGGGCGCGTACATCGAGTACGCCGCGGAAGATCCCCGGAAAGACGAGCGAGTTGTTCACCTGATTGGGAAAGTCGGACCTCCCCGTGGCGACGATTGCGACTCCCGCAGCCTTGGCATCCCAGGGCCAGATCTCGGGAACGGGATTGGCGCATGTAAACACCACGGCCTTCGCGGCCATTTTTTTCAACCACTCGGGATTTATGATGCCGGGACCGGGACGGGAGAAGGCAAGGCAGACGTCAGCCCCTTCCAGCGCCTCGGCAATGCCTCCTGTAATCTTCCCGCTGTTGCTCTCCTGGCAAACCCGCCACTTTTCGGCGAATTCTTCCTGCCGCTCCCTGATATCCTCACGGTGCAGGCCCAGAATCCCCTTGCTGTCGCAGGCCACGATACCCGCCGGGTCAACCCCGGCAACCTTGAGAAGCCGGTAGCTGGAGTAGTTGGCTGCCCCGATGCCGATCATGGCAATCCTGATATTCCGCAACTCCTTGCCGACCAGATGCAGCGCATTGATGAGACCGGCCAGGACCGCCGTCGCAGATCCCTGCTGGTCATCGTGCCAGACCGGGATTCCCATCTCCGCCCTGAGCGCTTCGAGAATGCGGAAACACTTGGGCTGGGAGATATCCTCCAGGTTGATGCCGCCGAAGGAGGGCTCGATGATCCGTACCGTGCGGATGATCTCCTCCGGGTCCTCGGTCCGCAGGCAGATGGGAACCGCATCCACCCCGCCGAGATACTTGAAGAGCAGCGCCTTGCCCTCCATGACCGGCAATCCCGCCTCGGGCCCGATTCTCCCGAGGCCGAGAACCCTCGTCCCGTCGGACACGACGGCAATGCTGTTTCCCTTGTTCGTGTAGTCATAGACCAGCTCCGGCTCGCGGAAAATCGCCTTGCACGGTGCGGCCACTCCCGGCGTGTACCAGATGGCGAAATCGGCCAGGTTCCGGATGGCGCACTTTGACGTCACCTGCACCTTGCCCCGGTAAAACGGGTGAAGGCGTAACGCATCCTGGGCGGGTTTATCCGCCTTGGCCTTCAGTTCCTCCTGCGTCGGCATGTCTGCTCCCCTCACCGCCCCATCGGCCCATGGTGACGCCTGGGCGATTAATTGATTTATTTTAATTGTAACCGGTCCGGGATACTTGTCAAAAGAGCGCAGGGGGGGAACACCAAGGCATCGGAAGATAATAGTCCGCATCGGGCGGGCTTGATTGTTGCGGACGGAGTGTGGCGGGGAAGAGCAAGCAGCCTGCCGGGGCAGGCTGCTTATCAAGCAAGAATAATGAGAATGGAAAGATGTCTCACGCCTGCGCTTCGGGCCTGAGCCGCCGGAACGCCCGCAGCGCGATCCGTGCCCCGGCACACACCTGCCGGCGGTAGTCGGCCATGAAAGCCTTTTCATTGCGTTTGTTGATCACTGCGCAGACCGCAGCCGCCCGATAGCCGAGCCCCCCCAGGAAATGGAGGACAACCCCCGCCTCCATCTCCAGGTTCTCGACGTAGAGGTTGAGCCGGCCGCTCTCCAGCCGTTCGAGTGCATCGAGCAGACCGGGTACGGTGGAACCGATCCGCGCCACCCCCCTCCCCTGCTCGGCGAAAAAACCGGGACTTGAGATAGTGATCCCCCGCACATGGGTTATGCCGAGCTCTGCCGCCTCCTGCTCAAGTGCTGTCAAAAGGTCCCGGTCGGCCCGCGCCGCATACGGCGCGAGCGTCCCGCCGAACCGCGCCCCCGGCTGCGCAGCCCGGTCGAGGACCGTCCTCGCCTGCTCCTCGAGGTAGGCGCAGGCAGCGTCGGGGAGCGGGACATCGTAGAAAAGCCCCGTGTTGTCGAGACCAATCACGTAGTCGGTCAACACCAGTGCGCCGAGCGGCGTTGCCGGGTTGAGTCCGCCGGACGTGCCGACACGGACGATGTTGAGAGGCTCGAACGATTTCTTTCGGGTCAGGGTGCTGAAGTCGATTTCATTGAGAGCGGCAAGCTCGTTGAGAACGATCTCGGTGGACGGCGCGCCGATTCCAGAGGTGACGATGGAAACGCGCATCTCCGTCTCGCGGGCAACGCCGGTGATGGTGCGAAACCCGCGATGGAAGCGGTCAGCTTCCCGTTCCGCCAGGAGTTCGTCGGCCAATAGCGGCACCCGGTCGGGATCACCGACGAGGATCACGTCCCGCGCCAGCTCCTCCGGGGCGAGATCGAGGTGATAGATCCTGCCGTTCACAATCGGCAGATCGTCCGGGGATAATGGTTTTTCCATAATAGTCCTTGCAAAGATATAAAATATCGCGGAACATCATGTCTCAAAACCGGGCGGTTTTTCCTCCCTGGACAGTTCGCCGGTTGTGCGCTCAAGCTCCGCAATAACCTGGGCCCCCAGCAGGAGGATCAACGCCGAGACCTCGATGCTGAGCAGGGTCACCACGACCGTGGCAATGGAACCATAGATTACGTTCACCATGGAAAGGGAGGCATAATACCAGACCAGCACCCGGCGGGCGATCTCCCATAAAACCGTCGTGATTATCCCGCCGATTACCGCGTGCCGGAACGTTGTCCGCACAACGGGCATGACCAGATAGATGGAGGTCAGCATCAGCATCTCCCCGCCTATCCCCAGGACATACAACGCAACCCTGGCAGTGCCTGCAAGGCTCAGGCTCCTGCCGAACATGATCAGATGCCTGTTTTCAAGCGTCTCGACCGCCCCGACAATGACCGACACCAGCACGATACCCGCAGCCAGGGCAAAGATGTAGAGAAAGGGGATAAGGGCGGAAACGAGGAATTTGCGGCGCTTGATCAGGACATGGTGATAGAAGATCACCGATATGGCGTTTTCCAGCACGGTAAAAGCGATGGAACTGAAAAACAGCATGACGAGAAAGCCGATGAAACCTATCACCTGGCGGTTCTCGACAAATACCCGCACCTGTTCCGTAAGAGTCGCCGCATAGCCGGGTATCACCATTTCCAGGTACGTTGCCAGGGTGTGCACCAGCTCATCCTCGCCGATGAAATGTGACAGCGCGGTCAAGGCGAGGATTGACATGGGCACGACCGACAACAAGGTGTAGTATGCTATGGCGCCGGACAAAAGAAAGCCCTGGTTGCGCTTGAAGCCACGCAAAACACCCAGCAGGAAGCTGAAGAGCCGGACCGGCGCAGAATGTGGAGTTTTCCGTTCGTTGGTCATGTGAATAAGTAACGGCAGCGTTTTCGTCAAAGTCTAACCTCATACGCGGGAAAGTCAATGTTGCTGCCGATTTGCGGCCATCCCGGGACACCCTCTCGTTTCCCGCCATTAGACAATCATAATCGAAACATGGCTAAAATGTGATCAAAATCACATATACGAGCGTGTTTTTGGGGTAGGGTGATCATCACCGACACATAGAAGCATTGAAACGGGGAAGACGATAATACTAAACCATTCGTGAGGATGGGACGGAAAGCCTAAAGGGTCTCATGAAGACAGCCGGGTCGCCGAATATCACCAGATATCAGCGACCCGGCTTTTTTTATGCCCAGGGAGCTGCAAGCACGAAGATCACGCAAAGGAGGTGAACAAAAGCGATATTGCGTTAAGGTAACGATCAGCAACACATGGAAACAGGGAAAACGATAATACTAAACCATCCGCGAGGATGGGACGGAAAGCCTATAGGGTCTCATGAAGACAGCCGGGTCGCCGAATATCACCTGATATCGGCGACCCGGCTTTTTTTGTGCCCAGGGAGCTGCGGCACAAAAGATCACTCAAAGGAGGTACAAAAGCAGATGGAATCGGCAGGATTGCATTGATATCCGGTCTCGTGAATTCACTTGGAGGGCAAACAGGCAGCATAAACTGATCACCAAGATCACGAGCAAAGCAACATCAGGAAGTACATAGCAGCAACAAAGTTTCAAAGATGACAAAACCCAAAAACAAGGAGTAACAAAATGACAAAAACGATGAAAACGGCGGTATTATTTCTGGCTCTGGCATTCGCACAAGCAACGGTAATCCCTTCCGGCTATGCAGACGACAACCACGCAACCAAAATACAGAAAGTGCTGAAGGAGAAGGAAGAGAAGGAGAAGAAAGAGAAGGAGAAGAAAGAGAAGGAGAAGAAAGAGAAGAAGGAGAAGGAAGAAAAGGAGAAAAAAGAGAAGAAGGAGAGGGAACGCCGCAGAACCCCTAGGCCGACTCCTGCGCCAGTACCGGCTCCTGCCCCGAAACCGACTCCGGCACCTGCTCCGGCACCTGCTCCGGCACCTGCTCCGGCTCCGGCTCCGAAACCAACTCCTGCTCCTGCTCCTGCTCCTGCTCCTGCTCCTGCTCCTGCTCCTGCTCCTGCTCCTGCTCCTGCTCCTGCTCCTGCTCCTGCTCCTGCTTCTGCTCCTGCTCCTGCTCCGGCACCTGCTCCGGCTCTTGACGGCGCCGCACTCTACGCCCAGTACTGCGCCGGGTGTCACGGACAGGGAAAACGCGGCAAGTCCGCTTCTGCGACCCAGAGCGCCATCAACAACAACATAGGCGGCATGGGCTCCCTCAAATCCCTGACAGCTGCCCAAATCACCGCCATTTCCCAGTACTGATCATACTGGAGGTACCTTGACACGCCTTCTCTCTTGGGACAAGGCGGCGTGAAATTTGATATAACTTATTAAATTGATATAATCCCCTTTAGACCATTTATGGTTTGGAGGGGATTTTTTTATGGCCAAACATGCAACGGGTCTCCCTGTTCCCAAGACCTTAAGGGCAATCGTATTCGGAATTATCTTCTTCGCAGCCGGAAAAGGCCACTGCGACATTGTTCCTGAAAAGGTAAACCTTTCGCGGGGATTCGCAGTGGAGATGGCGCTCCGTAAAAATATCGATTTGCGGGTAGAGGCCCTCAATTCCTCAATGGCAGAGACGGACGTTGCCAGGAGCAGGGGGTTCTATAATCCCTTCTTCAGTGTCTCGGCCACCGGTGGAGTGTCGGCCGTTCCGGGAGACCCGTTCTTCAAGACCACGAGCGGACTTGCTTCCATCGGTTTGACTCAGTATATCCCGACAGGGGGTAGTATCGCCGCATCGACCCAGACCGGCTTCACGAACGCCGAAGTCGAAGACTCCGGGACATCCACGAAAGATTGGCAGTCGTCAGTGGGAATCACCGTTACTCAGCCGCTTCTGAAAAATTCAGGCAAGGAGACAACAGAAGTGAGCATCACGTTGGCCGCCAGTGCACATCAGGACTCCCTGGAACGATTACGTCTCGTCATCTCCGACACCGTTCTCGCAGTCATCACCTCATACAATCATCTCTATGCGTTACGGCAGGTCCTGGAGTCGAGACTGACGGCCTTGAATTCGGCGCAGAACTTCCTGGACGAGATAAGGAACCAGGTAAAGCCGGCACCGCTCCAAAACATGGAAATAGCCAATGCGGAATTCGCCATTGCCCAGCGGCGGAAGGACCTCGTCGAAGCAGAGCGAAACGTCAGAGACCAGGAGGCAAGCCTTCGTTACCTCATCGGCATGGAACCGAAAGCTCAATTAATCCCCGTCGATCCTCCGTCCAGGCTCGAGCCGCAGGAAACGGAAGATCAGGCGGTGAAAGATGCGTTGGAGTTCCGGCCAGACCTGAAGCAGCTGCAATTGACCCTGACTTCAAGCCAGTTACAGGAGCGGGTCGCAAGGCATCAATCGCTCCCCGACCTCTCCGTCACTGCCAGTGGAGGACTTACCGGAACCGGTGGCAGCATCGGCAACAGCTTCCAACAGATCGGAGACCGCCCGGGCAGTTTCTGGTCGGTCGGCATGCTATTCAGCGTTCCGCTCGGCAATACCAGCGCCATAAACGATTATCGCAAGAGCAAAATCAGGGCAGAACAGGTGCAAAACCAGGTCAAGGCACTTGCGTGGAAAATCCGTAACGATGTCGAGGCGGACATGCGGGCGCTTTTGTCGGCACGGTTACAGATGCAGATGGCCGACAAGTCTCTGCAATTCGCCGAGCAGCGCCTCGATGAGTACCGGAAGAACCACAAGGCAGGCACGACCACGGTTCAAGACGTTCTCAATGCGGAAAACGACCTGATTTCTGCCCGAAATGCACAGCTGGATGCGGTTGAAACGTTTGCAAATGCGGTAACAAAGCTCTGGCGAGACACGGGAAAACTACTCGACCGCGTGGGCGTCCATATCGACACGTCACATCCGGCAGATCTGGCGAATGAGAGGATGCCGACACCAGCCCCAGAGCGCGCCGTGTCCACGGACGCCGTGGAAAGCAAAAAACCCGGAAGCACGGATATGCCGGCCGCTCCAGTCAGCGACGGAAAGGTCGCTCTGCCCGGCAAGGAGATGCAGGTAAACGGCGGCCGCATCCCGACAACCATCACGACAAAAACTGAAAAAGAGCAGGGAGAAGTGAAGGCTTCCCGGAAGGACTCTGCCGATAAGGTGAGCGCCCAGACGAAAGAAGGTGAAAAGGAAACTGCCGGAATGGTCGCTGGAGAGCAGGCGACGGTCTTTGCCGGCAAGGCGGAGAATGCTGCGGCAACCGGGAAATACACGATTAAGGTTGGAGAGTATACGGTGAAATCGGCATTGGCGAATGCCAAGAAAAAAGTACAGCGCGCCGGCCTGTCGCCGGTGGTGAAAAAGGGCCCAACGAAAAAGGAACCGATGCTAGGTCTCTACATCGGGGAATTTTCAGATCGGGAGTCGGCCCGGAAAGAGCTTGACAAGCTGCGCAGCGTCAACGCCAAAGGGCTCATTATCAAAAGCGGAGCAGGAAAGTACAGCGTCTATGCCGGGTCTTACATCAATCGTAAGTATGCGGCAAAGGAACAGGAGCGGCTTGCCGCCCTCGGCATAAAGTTAAGCATGAAGAATATATCCGTATCCGTTCCAACGTCTCTGCTTACCGCCGGCAGCTTCCCGACACGTGAGGCAGCCATGAACGAGGCGGCGAAGCTGGAAAAACAGGGACTGAAGCCGGTCGTCATAGAAAACGGCAAGTAAAAAAGCCATTTCCCATCTCCTCTCTTAAGGCAGGGGAGGCGACAGGGAAATCTGCCTCTTGCTCCTTACCTTTGACTGACTCGACTTTTGAGAAACAACCGCCGCCGAATCGGTCTTCCTGACTTCAGGCTGGTTCAGTATTTGGCGCGCCAACGCCTCGATTCTTCCGCCTGTCCGGTATTTCCTGCTCCGATCGTCCCACGTAACCATCCCATGGCATTCCAGGGTAACGAGGAGAAGAAGAACCTTTTTGCTGCTGATCTGCAGCTTGTCTGCCAGAGCACCGATATGAAGTCCCTCCCCCCCGGCCGCCAGTATCTCGAGAAGTTCCAAGGTCTTTTCGCTTGTCTCAACCGTTTGCACGCGTTTTGCTTTAAGCATTTTGTCTCTCCACATACATAGAATAGTAATCGCACCGGCCCAAGGAATCGAGTCCCGCCATAACAGCCGATGTCGCTCAGCTTGACTACTGAAACAGCTCCCCCTTTTCGAGCTTTACCTGGATGAGCCCTACCGCCTCACGCATAACTTCGGAGATGTTCCGGTTTGACAGCCTGGCGACCTTGTCGAGTTCTTGCTTCTCATCATTACTGATCCGCAACGACACGACGTTGTAACGTGGTTTCTTTTTCCTGGCACCCATGTCATGACCTCATACACCGATAATTTCGCTCTGCGAAACTGTATTTCTAAATTCACTAGTTTTATAGCGCCATCTGCGGATTGTGTAAACATATTTTTTCTGATTTTTTTTTAATTATCACAGTATACATCTCATCCTGTAGGGTTCTGGTTTCGCTCGTACGAATCACACCGAAAAATAGGCGGCGTCAGCCATTAATTTCGCACGACGAAACATATGTTCGATGTAAATACTGTTTGACATCTCTTAACGCTTATGCAAATCTACCGACAATTTCGCAGAGTGAAACATTGGGGGGGTTGTTTATGGGAAAGGAGAATACTGCCAGCGGTGAAGAGAACGATCGACAGTCGATCCGCGCCCTGGAGCGGGGGCTGGAGGTGCTGCGCTGCTTCAAGCCGGGAGACAGGCTTCTCGGCAACCAGGAGATCGCCGCACGCACCGGTCTGCCGAAACCGACGGTCTCCCGCCTCACCTATACACTGACCAAGCTCGGCTACCTGAGTTACTCGGAGAAGTTCGGCAAGTACTATCTCGACTCAGCCGTACTTGCCCTCGGCTACTCATTCCTCGCAAACCTGGACGTCCGTCGCATCGCCCGCCCCTTCATGCAGGAGTTGGGCGAATACGCCCAGGCCTCGGTTACCATCGGCGTTCAGGACCGGCTCAACATGCTCTACGTGGAAGCTTACCGGAGCAGCGCCATGGTCACCCTGACCCTCGGCGTCGGCTCGCAGATACCCATTGCCACCACCTCCATGGGACGAGCGCTCCTCTGTGCCCTGCCGGAGGCGGAACGGGCAAGCCTCATGGAGCAGATCCGGCTTCGCAACGAAGCCGACTGGCCGAGGATAAACGCCGGCATCGAGCAGGCCCTCAAGGACTATACGGAACTGGGGTTCTGCCTCTCCCTCGGCGACTGGAAAAAGGACGTCCACGCCGTTGCCACCCCCCTCGTCCCCACCGACGGTTCCCGCATCCTCGTCTTCAGCTGTGTCGGCGCAGCCTTCCAGCTGCGCCGGCACATGCTCGAAGACGACATCGGCCCGCGCCTCCTCAACCTCGTCACCAACGTCAAAGAGGCCCTCGACCGCCACGCATAACGGATGTAAACCGCCTATCTTCGTTCCCTCCCGCCACCGGAAGGGGGACTGACCCTTACGCCACCGGAAGGGGGACTGGTCCTTACGCCGCCGGAAGGCGGGCTGATCCTTTCGCCGCCCCGAGGGGCCGGAGCGATCCTTTCCCCGCCACGGGGGACCGGGCTGACCCGTTCTCCGCCGCGCACGGCTGGGGGGGGCGTTCCGCCGGCAGGCACCCTCTGTGCACCGGGGGTGTTAAAGATGGTCCTTTCACCCTTCGGCACCCCTGTCTGGATAAAATTCTTCGGCCGCGACACGCCTATCCCTGCAAATGTTTTTCCCCTGAACCGCTCCACCGGATCGACCCGGAAAACCCGGTGAGATCTGACATCGTTGAAATGGTTGGTGATGACCACCACTCTCCTGTGCCGGTGGACCACCCGATGGAAGTCGTTGAGGATGAAAAATCCGGGAAACCATAAATCGGACCACCAGAACGGATAAGGAACCCAGGCATACAGGTTGTAGTATTCCGGCGGTGGACAGTAGTATGTGACGACCGGCACACCTTCACTGGTATAACTTTTCTCCACCATTGCGGGATTCGGGTAATTCTCGCAACTGGCAGCGGTGGGTTCGTAGATTGTGTCGGCAGTAAATGGCTTGAGTGCCAAGCCGAACTCTGCAACAACATCGTTAAATCTCTTCTGTGCCTCGTCCTTGCTCAACGACAGCTTGCCGGACGCCGTGGCCTCAACCAGCGAATTCTGCAACTCGATGAGCACATCGGGCGTAACCGGGTAATCGGCGATCCACCCGTTGCGCGGCGCAATGCCCAGTTCGCCAAGCTGGCTCTCGGCCTCGACCTCGTCATCGGTTGTTGTCACAGCCAGTGCCGCCCCCAGACTTACCGCGAAATCGCCCTCACTGACCAAAGGTTGTTCGACCGGCGGCGCGCCCGGTTTTACCTGCCCCCCTTGGGCAAGGGCCATTGACGGCATCAGGAGCAGAAACAGGCTGGCCGCGAACATCACCGTTTTACCGAAGATGAGTCTTTTCATGTCATCATTCTCCTTTCGTTTCAGCTATTCTTGCCGGGTTTTGCCCGGCGTGCTCCGCCGCGAGTAACATGTACATGGCCGGCACTACGAACAGGGTGAACAGAGTGCCGATGGCAATGCCGGTCATGATCACCAGCCCCATATTGAAGCGCCCAACGGCTCCGGCGCCGGAGGCGGTCACCAGCGGCAACACCCCCAGCACCATCGCCGCTGTGGTCATCAGGATCGGCCGCAGGCGGATGGCTGCGGCAAGCTCAACAGCCTCGCGTTTCCCCTTCCCTTCCCGCTGCAGGTCGTTGGCAAACTGGACGATCAGTATGCCGTGTTTGCTGATCAGGCCGATCAGCGTCACCAGACCCACCTCTGTATAGATGTTGAGACTGGCGCCCCCCACCCCGAGGCTGATGAAGATCATCGCCCCGCAGATCGACATGGGCACGCTGATAAGGACGGTGAACGGATCGCGGAAGCTTTCGAACAGCGCGGCCAGTGACAGGAAGATGATGATCAGGGCGAAGAAGAAGGTAACCAGAAGCGCACTCGACTCCTGCACGTACTGCCGCAACTGGCCAGCATAATCGATGCCGTACCCTTGCGGCATCACGTCTTTGGCAATTCCATTGAGGGTCTCCAGGGCCTGGCCCAGGGTAACGCCGGGGACCGGCACCCCGGAGATGGTCGCCGAGTTGAGCTGCTGAAAGTGGTTGAGGGACTCCGGCACAACTGTCGTCTTGAGCCGGGCGATGGTTGCGAGCGGGATCGAGACGCCGCCGGCGGTGGTAAGGTAGTAATCCCGCAGCTGCGCGGCGTTGAGCCGCTCCCGCTGCATCACCTGGGGGATTACCTTGTAGGAGCGGCCGGCCAGGTCGAAGTAGTTGACGTATCCTTCCCCCAGCATCGCCCCCAGCACGTCGCCCACGTCTCGCATGGTCAGCCCCAGCTGGGCGGCCTTGTCGCGATCTATCTCCACGGTAACTTGCGGCTTGTCGATCTTCAGGTCGGTGTCGATGAAAGCAAACATGCCGCTGGCGTAGGCCTTGGCCATCAGCGCCTGGGAGACCTCGTTCAACCGCTCGAAGGGTTCGGTGGTGCCGACCACGAACTGCACCGGCAGGCCGCCGCCGCTGCCGGGCAAGGGAGACGGCTGGAACGCGACCGCCCGCACTCCGGCGATGCCGAACAGGCGCATCTGCACGTCCGGGTAGATCTGCATGACCGTGCGTTTGCGCTCCTCCCAAGGTTTCAGGACCATACCGGCGAGTCCCGAGTTGAGGCCGGTGATGCCGTCCAGCTGAAAGACATGGTCGCATTCAGGATAGCCGGCAAAGGTCCGGTACACCTGGCGCGAATTGAGCTGCGTCTGTTCGAGCGTGGCATTTGGGGCGGCAGTGATGAGCGAAAGAAAATAGCCCTGGTCCTCCTGGGGCGCCAGCTCGCTCTTGGCGTTGGCATAGAGGAAGTAGTTGCTGGCCAGGATGATCGCGGCAAAGACGACGGTCACGGGCAGATAGTTGAGGGCTCCGGCGAGAAGCCGTTCGTAGCCGCGGCGCAACAAGGCGAACCGGCCGTCGATGAATTGCACGAAACGGCTCTGGGCGCCATGGTCGAACGACTTGAGGGAGCGCGAACACATCATCGGCGACAGCGTGAGGGCGATGACCGCCGAAACCGCCACCGCCCCGGCCAGGGTATAGGCGAACTCGGTGAAGAGCGCACCGGTGAGCCCTCCCATGAAGCCGATCGGGACGTAGACCGCAACCAGCACCACCGAAATGGCGATAATCGGCCCGGCCAGCTCGCGTGCACCCTGAATCGACGCCTCCATGGGCGCCATACCGTTTTCCATGTGGCGGTGCACGTTCTCCACGACGATGATCGCATCGTCGACCACGAGGCCGATCGCCAGTACCAGCGCCAGCAAAGTCAGCAGGTTGATGGTATAGCCCATGAGCAGCATGATGAAGAATGCGCCGATCAGCGACAGCGGCATGGCGATGGTCGGGATAATCACCGACCGCAACGAGCCGAGGAAGAGGAAGATCACCAGGGTAACGATCGCGAGCGCTTCGAGCAGGGTAGTGATCACCTCGTGAATCGAACTGTTCACGTACTTCGTGGCGTCGTAGACGATACGGCCGGAGAGCCCTTCGGGCAGCTGCTGCTCGACCGCGGGGAACACCTTGCGCACCCCGTTGATCACCGTGAGCAGGTTGGCGGTCGGCGCCACCTTGATGCCGATGTAGACGGCGCTCTCGCCGTCGAAACCGACCGCAGTATCGTAGTTTTCGGAGCCGAGCGTGACATTGGCCACATTGCCGAGACGGACAATGGCGCCGTTGGCGCTCTTCAGCACCATGTTTCGGAACTCGTCGACCGAGTGAAGATTCGTAGTGGCTATAAGGTCGACGGTCACCATCTGCCCTTTGGTGCGTCCAACTGCGGAGATGAAGTCGTTGTTGGCAAGCGCGGTGCTCACGTCGCCGGCAGTCACGCCGAAAGCCGCCATTTTTACCGGATCGAGCCATGCCCGCAGGGCGAACCGGCGCTGGCCGAGGACCTCGGCGGTCTGCACACCTTCCACGGCCTGAAGCTTCGGCTGCACCACCCGGATCAGATAGTCGGTGATCTTGTTGGTGGGGAGCACCTTGCTGTAAAAGCCGATGTACATGGAATCGATGGCCTCGCCGATGGCCACGGTGATTACCGGCTGCTGCGTATCTTTCGGCAACTGGTTGAGCACGGCGTTGACCTTCGTGTTGATCTCGGTCAGCGCCTTGTTCGGGTCATAGTTGAGGCGCAGGTACGCCTGGATCGTGCTCTGGCTCTGGATGCTCGCCGAGGTGAGATAGTCGATGCCATTGGCCTGTGCAATGGAGTTTTCCAGCGGCGTAGTAATGAAGCCGGCCACAAGGGCCGGGTCGGCGCCGGTATAGGTGGTGGCAACGGTAACGACCGCGTTTTGGGTCTCAGGATACTCGCGGACCTTGAGCACCCCCATGGAGCGGAGCCCCAGCACCAGGATCAGCAGGCTGACCACTGTGGCCAGCACCGGACGGCGTATGAAAATGTCGGTAAAGTGCATAGGGTGCCTTTACTCATCCACCGGTTTTGGAGCGGCATTATTACTTGGCTGGATCCGATTGTCGGCGATCACCGGACTGCCGTTCTTCAGCTTCAACTGGCCGCTGGTGACAACCTCTTCCCCATCCTTCACCCCGGTGAGGATAGCCACCTGGTCGCCGCGAGTGGGGCCTACGGTAACAAAGGTCTGCCTGGCGATGAGGAGCGGTTTGCCGTCCGGCCCTTTCCCCTTTTCCTCGACGATGTAGACGGTTTCCCCGTATGGGTTGAAGGTCACCGCCGTCTGTGGCAACGTCAGGAAGTTTTGCCCGGCTCCGGCCCGGACCTCGACCGTGACGTACATACCCGGCAAAAGCACGTGACGGGGATTGGCGATGGTCGCCTCTACCTGGAAATTGCGCGTCTCCGGGTCCACCCGCGGGTTGACGGCGGTGATCCTGCCGCTGAAGATGCGGCCGGGGTAGGAGTCGGTAGTGACGGCCACCGTCTGGCCGAGGGCAATGCTCGCCAGATCCTGCTGGGGGAGGTAAAAGTCGGCATAGATCGCATCGAGCGCCTGCAGGGTGACGATCTTGTCCCCCGGGTTCAGGTACTGGCCCGGGTTGACGGTTGTAATGCCGAGCCGACCGGCAAAGGGGGCGCGAATGGTCTTTTTATCGACCAGAGCCTCCTGCTGCGCTACCTGGGCCTGCTTCACCTTGAGATCGGCTGCATCGGCGTCCAGCGTCGCCTGGCTTACCCCCTTTATGGCAAACTGCTTTATGTCGCGGATATAGACGGTACTTGCCAGATCGGCCGCCGCCCGGAGGGAGCGCAACAGGGCGACGTCGGCATCGGCGTTGAGCTGCACCAGCAGCTGCCCCGCCTTCGCATCATCCCCCGACCTGAACTGCACCGACCGCACCAAGCCGGCGATTTCGCAGGTAACGTCTACGCCGCGCACGGCACGCAGGCTTCCCACCGCTTTGAGTTGAGGCTGCCAGGGAAGAGACTTGGCCGTGATCGTGGTTACCGTCATGGGCGGCGCCTGGCCGGCAGCCATGGATTTCTTCGCCATCCGCGCCTGGAAAGCCTGGTAGCCGAAAATGCCGCCGAACAAAAGGGCGACTGCCGCCAGCATGAGTAACATCCGCTTGGTCATCAGGGGCTTCTCCATGTGAGGTTTGGCGTCGCGTAGGGGCGGACGGCGTCCGCCCTTGTCGAGGTTATCCTTACCGCCGACAGGGCGCAGGCCCTGCGCCCCTACGCATGTATGCGGTTCATTTTTCCCCATTCTCGGGGCGAGGGCGGGCAAAAGCCGGATGAGGGGTTGCTCCGCCCTCCGCCGAGCGGTTCCACCAGCCGCCGCCAAGCGCCTGGAACAGTGCGGCAGTGTCGGCAAAGCGCGCGGCCTGCGCCTGCACCAGGCTGATTTGCGCCTGCTGATACTGACGCTCGGCATTGAGAAGGGAAAGATAGTTCACTGCACCGAGCTGGAACTGCTGCCGGGCAAGGTCGAAGGTATCGCGGGCGGACGTTTCGGCATCAGCCTGTGCCTTGAGCGTACGGGCGTCATCATCCAGTGCCCGCAGCACATCGGCCACGTTCTGCAACGCCTGCAAAACAGTGGAGCGATACTGGGCCGCCGCCTGATCGTAAGCGGCAATGGCGGCACGGCGCTTGGCGGTAAGTTCACCGCCATGGAAAAGCGGCTGCAACAACCCGGCGCCGAGACTCCAGATGGAAGTCCCGCTGCCGAACAGGTCGGTAATTCTCCCCGACTCCGACCCCAGGCTGCCGCTGATGGTGATCTGCGGATAGAGGTTTGCCGTGGCCACGCCGACCTGGGCGCCGGCGGCATGCATCAGTTCTTCGGCTGCACGGATGTCGGGGCGCTGGCGGACCAGTGCCGACGGCAGGCTCACCGGCAGCTCCTGCGGCAACTGCAACCCATCCAGGTCGAACTCGGGAAGCCCCGCATCACTGGGGAACCTTCCGGCCAACACCGCCAACAGATGACGAGTCTGGGCGAGCGCCTTCTCCAGTGGAGGGAGGGTTGCCCGCGTCTGTGCAAGCTGGGTTCGCTGGGCAAGAACATCGGTACGTGCGACCCCGCCGAGCTGGAACTGGCGTTCGACCACATCAAGCTGCTGCTCCTGGTTCGCCAATATATTTTGCGTCGCCCGGATCTGTGCCCGCAAAGAAGCCTCTTTCACCGCCGTGGTGACGATGTTGGCGGTGAGCGCGAGATAGGCACCCTCAAGCTGATAACGCTGGTAGTCGACCTGAGAACGCAGTGCCTCCAGTTCGCGCCGTCCGCCACCGAAAATATCGAGTGCGTACGACACGTTCACCGAGGCGTTAAAGAGGCTGAAGGTGCTGTTGGCAAGATCCGGCTGACCGAACGCGACCCCTGAGATCTTTTGACGCACGGCCGAAAAGTTCGCGTCAAGACTCGGTGAATACTCCGTACCGGTCCTGGCGCGCAGGTTTTCCTGCGCCTGACGAATCGTCGCCTGGATCGTCGCCAGGGTCGGACTGTCTGCAATGGCCTGACTGATCAAGCGATCCAAAGCCGCGGAATGAAAGAGCGCCCACCACTGGCCGGGAATCTCCCGGCCGACGACGAAGCGCTGCGCTGCGCCGCCGTTCCCCTCCGCGGCGGCCGTCTCCTCCGGCAATGCAGTCGCAGTATAGTTATTCGTCTGCGGCGCCTCGGGCGGCCGGAAATCAGGGCCTACAGCGCAGCCGGCCAGTGCCGCACCGACGACCGACACAGCAATGCCTTTTCTCACAAGCTTCAGACGTGTCATGTTTCACGCTCCACGGCACCCCACGATGGTCCGCGGCGAAAAGCTCCATCCACAACGTGCGCAACGCGGTCACCCCGGAGCGCTGTCGCATTGGACCTCATTATCAATTTATCACTATCAGGGAAAGGTTCAAGGGAGGCGATGATATGTGGCGGGCGGGGAGCGGGGAGCGGCCGTTTTTAGTCTCTTTACAAAATCTGAGCAAAAACAGAACTGCAATAGCACACGGATTTATACGGATTGAACTGATTTACACGGATTTTTTAACATCGGACCGTTTTTTAGTTTAATCCGCGTAAATCCGTTCAAATCAGATTTTATCCGCGTTCTATTGCCCTTGACTTTTTCTTGTTTGGTTCCGTCTTTGCCGGCTTAGGATAAAAAAAGGCCACATCGCACGGACGTGGCCTTTTTGAGCTTTGCGTCGGGACCAAAGGGGAGCGCCGACTATATCCGCTTGCGCAGATAGCTCAGGAATTCTTCCTTGGTGAGGACCTTCTTCCGCACCAGGTGGTCCACCTGGCGGCTCATGGCGTTACGCTCCCCTTCCTTCATGTTGTCTTTCAGGAGGATGAAAAAAGGGATGTTACGCGTCTGCGGATAGAGCCGGAATCTTTCCAGCATTTCGAAGGCCCCCATATCCTGCAGCATGAGGGAGCTGAATATCAGGTAAGGATGGCTGATCGTCGCCAGCGCCACACCTTCCTTGCCCGTATAGGCGTTGACCGCCTCGAAACCGAGCATCCCCAGGGCCTTGGCAACCGCTTCCTCCCCTTTGCGGGAGATGACCAGCGTCTGCAGGTCATAATCTTCGATATCTTCCGTTAAGCCCAATACCGCGAGCCTCTCGGCCAGATAATCAGCGTCGATGGGGAGGGTAAAAAATCCTGCAACCGGAAATACCTCTCCCACCTTGCCTTCCTGGCTGAGGTAGAGTGGAAGTACTGGAATATCACGGGTTTCCGGATTTTTTTTAATATCGAGGAGAGTGCCCCAGCCATCCGTGGAATATGGGGAAACATCGAGTAAAATCCCCAGGGGCTTGCATTTGGCCAATTCAGAAAGTGACGCCGTTCTTGCCCAGTAACCGGCTTCCGCCAGGTAACTGCAAATCAACGCCCCTCTTTCCACTTTTTCGCCAAGGCCTAAAATCCAGAGTTCGCGCTCTTCGCATTCTTTCATGTACATTCCCCGTCAGATCGGTATAATTTTCTAATAAATATCACATTTCCCGCTAACCGCAAGAAAAACTTTCTTCCATAAGCGGCCCCGCCATTGAAAATAGCCATGTTCTATGGTATTGAAAGCTATAAACGGTTGATAGTCGGCAGTCGGCGGTCGTCGGTAAAAGAGCTATAAACGGTTGATGGTCGGCAGTCGGCGGTCGGCGGTAAAAGCGGGACCACCGACTGCCGACTGCCGACTGCCGACTGCCGACTGCCGACCGCCGACCGCCTTTAAAAAAGGAGCCCCCCCAATGAAAAGCAAAGTCTTTTTCGCCGACATGCGCGCCGGCCACAAGGAAAACCTGTTTGCCAAGATCGGCAAGCTGCTGCAGCAATGTGGCATAAGGGAACGCATCAACGCCGGGGACCTGGTCGCCGTCAAGGTCCACTTCGGCGAGCGGGGCAATCACACCTTTGTCCGCCCCATCTTCGTCCGGCGGGTGGTGGATGAAGTCAAGGCCTGCAAGGGAAGCCCCTTCCTCACCGACTCATCAACCCTCTACCCCGGCGAACGGAAGGAAGCGGTTTCGGCCCTGGCCTGCGCCATCGAAAACGGCTTTGCCTACGCGGTGGTCAATGCGCCGCTCATCATGAGCGACGGACTGAGGGGACACTCCGCCGTTGACGTGGCAATAGGGGGTGAACTCCTGTCCAAGGTCAGCATCGGCCGGGAGATCGTCGAGGCTGATGCCCTGGTGGCGGTTTCCCATTTCAAGTGCCATGAACTGACCGGTTTCGGCGGTGTCCTGAAAAACCTCGGCATGGGGTGTTCCAGCCGGGAGGGGAAACTGGTCCAGCACTCCACTGTCGCGCCGAAGGTGGCGGAAAAGTACTGCACCGCCTGCGGCATTTGCCTGAAGTCGTGCGCCCATGACGCCATTGCTATCATCGAGGGGAAAGCGGTCATCGACCCGGAAAAATGCACGGGGTGCGGGCGCTGCATCACCGCCTGCCTGAAGAAGGCGATCAATATCCAGTGGAACGAGGCGTCCGACCTGGTCATGAAGAAGATGTGCGAATTTGCCAAGGGGGCGGTCAAGGGGAAGGAGCAAAAAAACATCTTCATCAGCTTCATCACCCAGGTCTCGCCCGCCTGCGACTGTTACGGCCATGCCGACGCCCCGATCGTCAACGACATCGGCATCTGCGCCTCTACCGACCCGGTGGCCCTCGACCAGGCCTGCGCCGACCTGGTGAACGCCGCCCCCGGCAACGCCAACACTGCGCTCACGAGCGGCCTGGAGCCGGGGGGAGACAAGTTCCGCGGGGTGCACCCTGACATTGATTGGGAAGTCCAGTTGGAGCACGCGGAGAAGATCGGGATGGGAACGAGAAAATACGAACTGGTGAAGATATGAAAAGGAAAAGGCCGGGCAAAACGCCCGGCCTTTTCTCTTTGTGCACAATGATTCACCATCGGATCACTTGAAATACTCCGCGTGAATTGAAGTACCCATATGCGAAGTGACGAAAAGTGAAACGAGCGACATGATGAAGCAAAAAGCGAAGAACCAGGCGGCCCTCTCCCCCTGCCAGCGGAAGAAACGCCTCAGGTGCAGATAGATGCCGAACAAGAGCCAGGTGATGAGCGACCAGATTTCCACCGGGTCCCACCCCCAGAAACGCCCCCAGGACTGGTGCGCCCAGATCGATCCTGCCAGCATCCCTATGGTCCAGAAAATGAACCCGAAACCGGCAAACCGATACGCGTAAACATCGATAGCCTGGGGCTCGGGCAATCTTTGCAGCCAGTCGAAAACGTATCTCCTCTTCAGCAGGCAGAAGATTGAAAAGGTAAAAGCGATGATGATGGTGGCCAACGATATTTTGTAAAGCGCAATATGAATAACCAGCCAGATGCCTCTGAAGGTCGGGGGGAGGGTACGGATTCCGGGATTGCTCAACATACTGAGCGCCAACAGTAAAAATGTCGAGGGAAAGACGACTATGCTCACCGGCTTTATTTTGGGGTAGATGCGCACAAAAATCAGGAAGATGCACATGGCGATCCACGCATCGGACGAAAGCACCTCGCTGGGCGCCATGTAGGGCCCATGGCCGACGATATACCACCAATAGGCGATGAGTATGCTGTGAATTATCATGCCGGCCAGAGCAAGTTTATAGCCGTTTCTTTCATAACCGGGCCGCCCGAAAATAATGCCGGAGGTATTTGCCACGGTGGCCAGCACGTATATGATGACCGCCGTCCACGTCAAGCCGGTATAGACAGCAAAAGATTCGTTCATCATGCCTGCTCCGTTTCGATGTTTTTGAGAATGACTTCTTGCTCGTCAGCATAGAAGTCGGCAAACTTTTCCGCACGCCAGAAAAAGAGAAACCCGTCCCCATCCCTTGCCACGATAAATTCGCGAGGCGGCGTGAAAAAATTGAGCATAATACCCAGCACTATCATCATGAATCCGATAAAGACAAGCGGCATCCCCGGCACATGGACGAATATGAGCTTGCTCCATTTCTCGACCGCAGTCAGCCGCACCAGATAGTTACCCAGCCGCCCGCTTTCTCCATTTTTCAGGGAAATCCGCCCCAGTTCACGATTGTTTTCCATAATACGCAGTACCAGCAGCCGATCGGGACTGGTTATGAGTTTCTTGTCCGCATCGGCATAATATTTGGTGGATAACCTGTATTTTAACCAGGGAAAATCAAAATCGCCGTAACCGGCCTTGTCAAGGCCCGCCGGATGCAACAGCAGCAGTTTTTCCCGGTGCGTGCCGCCATCGGCTGAAGTGAACTCAAGGGTAAAGACGTCGCCATAATCGTTGCTCTGATAGATGCGCTTACCCTGGTAGGTCAGATTTGCATTGATTGCCGCGGTGAGCCGGCGGACATCCCCGCCATTTTCAGGGAAAAGGGTGATTTCAGAAGCGACTTGATCAACATGGTTATCCTTTCGGAACTCCAGCTTCAGCCGATCGAGGCGCACCGAATAGGGAAGGGAAAGCCTCTCCGTCAACAAGCCATGTTCTTCGCTCTCCCATGGCTCGCCGGCCTGGTGGGGTACGCCTTCGACAAGTATTATCGCGCCGCGCTGCTGGGTCAACGCAACCAGGAGGGATGCGGCTATGGTTGCAACGATACCCGCATGAAGCAAGAAATTGCCCCAGTACCCCCACGGATTCTTCACGAAGCGCCAAGATGCCGTACGCGACAGCAGCAGATACCCATGCCGCCTCATGGTTGCCGGAATTCTCTGCTCCGTCGCTCTTATCCGGCTTCCGCCGGATTCGGGCAATGGCGCCGCCTTGAATGTCCTTCGCAGCGCAGCCCTGAACTGTTCGATTAACGACAAGCTGAGCGAAACCAACGCAAGGGCGATGAAAACGGCAAACCATGGCGCAGTATAGACATGATTCAGCCCGCAGACATCCGCAATGGGAACGAGCCACTCGTTGTCGGCGCGCCAGTTTTGCATTTTGGCCGCAGGGGTGATAAAGGTTTGCGGCACCAGCGAGGCGACCAAAACAGAGGCAATAATCGCAACAAGGAGAAACAGCGCCAGCTTGCGGGAGAGGAAAAACATCTTCAGCATATTCATGAATAATTTTTATCATGTATCGGTATTAAGTCAATGAGGCGCTCAGGAGTTGGTTAGAACGAAAAATTGTCGTCTCAACAGACTTCGCATCGGCGCTGGAGCTGCTACAAACCGCCACCAAAATACCGATGCACTGTAACGCAACACCATTCCCCCCGCAAACAGTTCATCGGCGGCATTTTTTATGCCATCTCGTTCTCCTGCAAAAAGCATAATTCAGCCAATTACCCGACATTGCAAAAAACTAACCGCCCTTTCACCACACGTTTTAAATGGACCACAGAAAAAGCAAAATTGCACTGCCGCTAATTTTCTTTCTCAAGCAAAGAGCCGAGGGCCGGTAAGCACCTTTGGATAGGACTGCCGGCGGAATGGGTCGCAATATTAATTCCCCTTACTTGTATAATTTTTTACACTTTTTTTGCACATAATGTGCACACATCAGTCAAAAGGAATACCCCTTCACCATGAGCAAAATTTTTTTTAACATTGCATCATTCTCTAAGAGAAAACGGCTTGTTGCCATTACTATAACCGCCATCGTACTGCCATTTTTATTTCTTTTTTTTGCAACCCATTTCGATTTTTCATCCGATTTTGAAGGTATATATCTTCTCAGCTGCGACCGAGGGCTGCTGTACGACATCAAGAATGATCTCATGCTGGGCGAGGAAAACCGGCTGCTGGCAAAGATAGAGTTTGATCCCCTCTACAATTTCTTCAGTGGTGAAAAGAAACTCTCTGCGAATACGCCCCATCTCAATTACAGATGGAGCAACAGAAACGGCAACGGCTATATTTTCAATTATTCTGCCGATGGGAAACAGTTATTGACCTGCTTCAGCAGGTTCCGTGACAGCCAGGACATGGTGCCGAAGGGGCTTTTTGTCGGCGGCGGACTGCCCTATTCAAAGCATGACGACATCGAACTTACCATGAGCGCAACCGGCATGGCCCACTTTGATGGCAAGGAATGGCACCACCTCTGGTGCAATGCCAACGAAACTATCGCTTCGTCGCCAGACGAAAAGCATGATCCGTCCACCTGGACATTCCTCGGCAGCAAGGTACTCCATGCCAGTGACTCCAAACTTGTTTTAAAAAGCAGCCATGAATTGCCCTTCGACAAGACGGTCCTCCATATTGACCGATATGCAATCTTCCGCGCCGGCGAAACCTATTTCACCCTGTTGATCAAGATCGCCAACGTCGGCAGCAGCCAAACCGACTATTATTATGTATATGGCGATGAACCTTGGGTCGGAGAGTTCGGCACATCAGCGGGGAACGTCGGCTGGACAAAGGACAGGCTCCACTACTACGAAACTGCCCTGAACCCTCTTCAGCACTCGTATGCCGGCATGTATGACATTGGCAATCCGCTCATTTTGGGGGGAAAGTCAAAATATTCAGGTTTGGCAAACTTCATAGAGTGGATGGGTGATATCAAACCAGGTCTCGTCTATTTTTCCAACAAGGAAGGACAATTTGTTAACGAGGAACAAAAAGTCCCCCTCTACAGCAAGGACAACCGGGTAATTTTCCTGCAATGGGGTCCCCGCACCTTGATGCCGGGAAGTCAGGACCTTCTGATAATGGCCATCGGCATGGCAGACGGCACAGCCAAATCCGGTGTCCCGCTAAAGCCCGAGGTAAGGCTCGATCAGGCTGACGCCAGATTCCTTTTCCAATGATTTTAGCCGCTGATTTTTACGAGTTCGCACCGATATGCAAAGCATATGGAACGGAAAGGGCAAAACAGGATGGGTGTTTAAAAATATTCGCGGCAGACTGGCATGTAAAAGAAAAGGCCGTGTTCGACGGCCTTTTCTTTTACACTGGATATAAAGGACAACCAATTACGGAATGGGCGCGATCCCGTGGGGTATTCCGCCCTTGTGCCCTTTAACGTTCTGAATCAGCGCCTTGACTTCAGCGGGCATCTCCTTGCCTTCTTTCATCATGGCGCGCATCTGTCCTGCAAGATAAGAATTATTGATCAATATATCAAAGACAGCCAGCATGAATTCCCGTTTCCACGGCGTAAGCTGGTCGAGATTCTGGAACTTGTGCATGTAGAACTTCTGCGCCGCCTTGCCCAGCTCCCGCTCCAGATCCTCGACGGTCATATGAATAGGCTTGATTACCGGCTCGACCAGATTGTATTTCCGATAGTCCTTTGTTGCCACATATTTTTCCAGCTGCGGATAAAGCTCTGCATAGGGCCAAGGGGCGATGGCAAGGAAGAAGGCCATATCCGGATTATAATGTTTGGCAAGCTCGATAGTGGCAGCGATCGACTCCGGAGTATCCTCCGGCATGCCGAGGACAAAGGAAGTTTCGGAAACAATGTCGGCATTGTTGATGATGTCGATGGCCTGCTTGGACTGCTCCACCTTGGTGTCCTTCTTGAACAGGTCAAGGGTCTCCTGAGAGCCTGCTTCAACACCAACATAGATATGCTCCACGCCCCCTTGGCGATACTTGTCCATGATATCGGCATCACGGAGAATATCATCAACCCTGGTCTCCATCAGGAGCTTGACCGGCACCTGGCGCTCTATCATCAGGTCGAGAATACGCACCCAGCGCTCCCGGTCAAAGGTGGGAATCTCGTCGGCAAGCATCGCCACTTCAACCCCATATGTTTTGTTCAGCATTTCCAGCTCGGCTACAAAATTATCAGCGCTCCGCGCCCGCCAAGTCTGGGCCCAGAACAGCTGCTGGGAACAGAAGGAGCATTTCTGTTGACATCCCCGGGAAGATGAAACAATGGCCAACCGGGCGTTGTTCTTGGCCCTGTAGGAGTAAATCGGCCATTCGACCAGATCCCAGGCAGCAGGAAGTGCATCCAGGTCCTGAATATAGGGAGCCTTGGGCGTAGCCACCACGGCGCCATCCCGATAGAATGCCAACCCCGGGACTGTGGCCGGATCACCGCCGGCATTCAGGCAGTCGAGCAGGGACGGCAGGGTCGTCTCCCCTTCGCCGCGAACGATAAAATCGATCGTGTCGTGCTCAGCGGTGAGCATTTCTTCGTAGCAGAAGGTGGCATGGACGTTGCCATGGACAGTGACGACCTGCGGATTAATCTTCTTCGCAAGGCGGGTAAGCTCAATGGCATGGACGATTGAGGCGGTATAGGCGGTAGTTGCGACCACGTCGGGATTGAACGCCTCGATGCGCTGCTGGATTTCCGGCCATTTGTGCCAGAGCGACATGGCATCGTAGTAATCGACCTCGTACCCTGCGGCCCTGAGCGCTCCTGCAATATAGACAAAACCGACGTTCAGCCAGGTGCCGGCAGACTCTACGACACCGGAATGATAGGGGGGGGTAATGAGAGCTACCTTTTTAATGTTCATCAATTGCTCCTTCAAGAAGCTTCAAAAACTCGGCTTAACCAAGCAAGAATCAGACCGCCAGCGAAATGCTTAATATCTTACTAAATACAAAGCATTTTGTCTTTAAAATTATTAAAAGCCATCAGGAGTTACAGCCATATGGCCGCACAATGCAGAAAAGTCGCAGAAACGCAAAGGCGCTGCCGTAATGCGGCCAACGGTCCGGCAAAATATATAGTTTCCATCCGGAAACCCCGGATGAGAAACTATTGGTTTTCTGATTCGGAAAGCGGGGATTTTTTGTCATGGCAAGTAAATCAAGGGGTTGCGCGGGGAAGGCCGGTGGTAAGATTCAATGAAAAGTCAATACATAAGCCAGGTAGCCACCGGCAGCCGCTATCGCCACCAGGAGGACGTGCTTGATCACCAGCATCTTCCGCCTGGTTTTTTCCACATCCGCACCGAAAAAATTGTTCACATAGGTAAACGTTCGGGCACCGCCAGTGGCAAAGATCAACACCATTGCACCGATAGAGCTCCAGAAGAAAAAACGTTCGATATGGCCGAGCAGATCGGCTACCGCCGGATACTGTGATTGGAAATGATGGAGGTAAACGATCGATATCATGGCCGAAAGCCAGTAGCCTGTGGCAAAGTCATGGATAAAGCCGTTCAAGACGATAGCGGTTTTTTTCAGGTTCACAAACTATCCTCAGCATTCATTATTCCAGCGGAAAACGCCTTCATAACTAGCAGAAAAAGCCGTATTTATCAACCACAATCGGCTCTGTCCGTTTTGAATTATGCAGACATAAAAACAAAGGCAACGGAACACTGGAAGAGCGGATTGGGCGGATTTTTTCGGAGCAAACAATACCCGAGGTTCAGCCGATAAAATCAGCCTTTATCCGTTCAATCAGATTTGATCCGTGTTCGTTGCCTTTACGATGTTTGTTTTTGCCATGTTCGGATTGCCTGCCAATTATCCGGAGAGAAACATCCTTTACGTGGCGGTTCCTGCGCCACGGATGAACCCAGGGCCGACAGGGATTGGGGTATTCACTTCACCTTCTTCCCCTTGCCGGAAATCTGCTGCTCAGACTTGAGGCCGGCCGGGTGATCTGCCAGCACCTGCTCATCCGACTTTGATTTGTACCAATCCAGCGGCCGCTCGGTCTGGTCCTTGAAAGTATTCAAGGAGTCATCCCGCAGCTTTGCAGCCTCATCATCGGCCTGTGCTACGAGAATCTCGTCAACGACCTGCGGGCACGACGCAACAGAACCGGGTCTGGCTTCGATCTCCTCGCGCACGCTGGGAGCGACTTTCGGGTCCTTGGCCAACGCCATCTTGAAGTCGATGGAGAAGTTCGTATAGGTCTCAAGCATGCGGAAGATTGCCGAGTCCCCCATGGGGCTGCCGGGTGTTTCGTCAGGCAGCGGCGACACCTTGCCGTTCTCGATCTTGGCGCGTCCCACCATCTCGCAGCCGGTTCCTCCGTCGGTGGTATAGCCGAGGTTGTCGGTGATCACCGACAGAACCGTCGGCACGTTGGCCAGGTCCCAGTGCGCGAGAAGACCGACCTCTCCGTCAGGCAGCGGCGACAAGTCATCGATATTCATGGCCAGAACACGCGACCAGGGCGGCACCGGCCGTGTGCGCTTGCGGGGGGGCAACCCCTTCACATGACGACGGAGGGCATCGTCAAAAAGGTTGGTCGCCGTCTCTGCTTCGCCGAGCACGTTGACGCAATGGCTCTCCGGTATGGCCAGGATTTCCTGAACCATCCCGTAGTAGTCTTCGCGGGTCACGACCCCGAATCGGCCCCGGTAGCCACCACCGTCACATATGCGGCTACCTGGCGGCAGGTGAAACTTTATCTTTTTGCGACGACAGGCCTGAAAGAAATATACGTACGCCGACGTAGCGCCGATGAGCGCTACCGGCACACCGCTCGCTTCCGACTCGCGCAACGCCTTGAGGAGATTCTTGATGTCAATGCCTGTCTTTCCGAGCAGGAACATGCTGTCCGGCGTGCCGAAGGCCTGGCGGGTCTGGTCCATGCCGATGGCCATGCCCATGGAGGGGGCGAGTTCTGGACTGGGGGCAAGGATCAGGATGCGGCAACGCTTCCCTTCCTCGAAGTCGGGGAAGAGGTAGGAGCCGGTCATAACGCGGTTCGCCGCAAACACAAGGCGCTTGCCGTCCTCGTCACGGAAAATGCGGCCCCGCTGCGTAATGCTGGTAGTACCGCCGGTGAGACAGGACAGCACCGCCTCCTCCAGCGGAAAAGACGACACGAGATGTGTCTTGAAGACGTCGTTGTAGACCATGGGCACATCTTGCCATCGATCAATGTCGCCGGGCCGGACCTTCTTCGCGTCACAGAACTCCCGAAAGAGCTTGTTGTTGGCGTATTGGAATGCAAACAGTCGCAGAGAGTAGTCGTTGAAGGCGGGCAGCTCGGCGTCGACGCCAGCCTCGATGAAGCCGAGAATGTCTTCAGTCAGACGATGACTTTCGCTATCAATGGTAGACATAAGAACTCCTTAATAATGTCTTGATTGTCGGGGGTGGATAAAAAAAACAAGCAAACTTCCTGCCAAGAACAAACGATATTTTAGTATAACAGTATCGACCAGTTAAAGGCAATTGCATTCTCAAACTACGCCGCCACTCCGGGAAAAGTGCACAACAAGCAGGCATAGAAGCAGATTTGCACAAAATATAAGCATTAACTGAAATAGATCCGAGGATTGATGTCGTTTTTTAGTCCCCGGATATCAACCTTACGCTTTCGATGTAGTAGGCAATCTGCGGCAGGATATGGGGGAGGGTGGCTTTTGACTTAATTTAGCAAGGTATTTGAAGTACCCAGTCGGTTACACAATGATCTGTTTTTCACCCACAGTCTTTTTGGAAGCTTTCCATTGCTCATACGCTATCTTCATCCCTTTTCGAACCGGAAGCTGGTTCATGAGCGAAAGGATGTGGGCATAGGGGAATCCCGACAAGGGGACCTTAAACATGTGCCGCAGCACCCGCGGCAGACTCAACAGCTCCAGCGAGCTTTCGTAAAACGCCTCTTCCCGCGCTTCCGGGGTCATGGCCGCATCCGGATGGTCAAACAATGCGTACGCCCCGGTATAGTACTCCCAACCCAGCTCCTTATACAGATAGGGTTCATACTGCTGGCGCAGTTCCGTCCCCGGATAGGGGACTACCAGCGAAGGATGCATGCTCACTCCCAACCTGTCAGCGACCTCTACGGAGCGCTTGAAATCGTCCAGAGAATCCTCGCGGCTGCCGAGCATGTAAAACAGCGACACATCGATGCCGTGATCCCGCAGGGTGCGCACCGCCCGTTCGCGGTCGACGCCTACCTTGCCGTTGGCCTTATACGCCGTCAGCGACTCGTCGGATATGGCATCCCAGCCGACCCAGACGGTCAGCATGCCGCTTTCACGGGCGGCGTTCAACATCCGCGACCCCGCCGGCGACAGCACCGGGCGCAGGCTGCCGAACCCCATCCATTTCTTGCCGCTCCCCTTGAGCGCGGTGAACATGTCGATGGCGCGCTGCTCAAACCCTTGCCACCAGATGTTCTCATCGCCGTTTATATACATCTTTTCGGGAATGGCATGAACATCCCGCACCACTTGGTCAATGGGGCGGAAGCGGATCTCGGCGCCATAGAACGGCTTGACCGAACAGAAGGTGCAGTTATACGGGCAGCCGCGTGAGGTATTCACAATCCGGAATTGATGGCCGCCTTTAAGGAGGCCGTAAAGCGGTGTGGGCAAATCATCCAGGGCGACCTGCTCGCCGCGGTAGAATGGCTTCAACTGGCCGGCGCGGAAATCACGCAGCACCTCGGGCCAAGCCGATTCGGCCTCGCCGATTACCACCGCATCCCCATGCTGCTTGGCCTCTTCCGGCATGGCGGAAGCATGCATCCCGCCAAACACGACCTTGATGCCCCTAGCCCGCAGCTTATCGGCAATATGGTAACCCGGCACCGCCGTCGGCGTCAGGATACTGATAGACGCCAGGTCGCACTCCAACTTGTCAAAGGCGTCTGGTGTGGCACTGGCGCTGATCAGTTCAATCTCGATAGACGGATCGACCCTGCGGGTAAGCGCGGCCAGATACTCCAGGATCGGCGGGGCCACCGGCGTCCAGCCGAAGGGGAGGGGAGGAAATATAATTGCGAGTTTCATCTAAAGGACTATCTCCTTGTTGGCATAGATACTATCCAAGATCGCCTTCACATCTGGCAGCGGATAGGCAAAGACCCTGCCATCGGTCATAGCCTCTAGCTTCGATGCCATGCCGACAAAAAATACCCCCTCCCGATCGATTACAAACTTGACCTCAACTCCAAGCGTTTTGCCATCAAGCCAACCGGAAAAATCAATGTATACTGTACCATTGGCTCCACGGGTCTCTTTCCATTGCTTTTTCGTGAGATGAGAGTAACTGTCAAATGCCTTGCCGACGGTCATTGCTGGGTACGCAGGCAACGACTGATTTTTGACAATACCCGAAAGACTGACAGGTTCTGAATTTTTAACAGTTTCTCCCCCATGCACCTGCATTTCAGTACTCTTCGCATCCGGCTTTTTTACAGATTCAACATTTCTTTCAGCACATGCAGCCATACATAATAAAAAGCACAAAATGGCAACAACAACTATTTTCCGCACGGCAATTTCTCCCGTAACATTTTGTTTACGTTACGTTATGTTTTTAAACTACATTCACTTATGATCAATCCTGAACCCGCTATGAAATGTTTCCACAGTAAAGGGGATACCCCAATAGCTGACAATCATGGCGATAAGTGCAATCAGCGCATACCATGCCAGCCTCCTGCCGCGCCAGCCAAAGGTTACCCGCAGGTGCAGGTAAATGCCGTAGGTCAGCCACGACACCAGCGACCAGACCTCCACCGGATCCCATCCCCAGTAACTCCCCTTGACCTGGTTGGACCAGAAGCATCCCGATATCATCATCAGACCATAGAGGATAAACCCGCCGGCAACAAAACGGTACGAAAACATATCAAGTGTTGCAAGATCCGGAAGCTTATCATAGATGCCGCCGGATTTATTTTCCTTAAGTAGATACATAAGTCCAAGCCCCGCTGCAATCAGCACCGATGCAAAACCAGCCGAAGCCCCGACAATATGCACCCATATCCAGCCGCTTTGCAGGGCAGGTGCCAGGGTAGCGGCAACCTCTTTCATCAGCGTTCCGGCCCACCCCAACAGCACAAAGGCAACGGGCATCACCAACACTCCGAGAGGGCGAACTTTTTTCGTGGAGAACTGGAACAACAGAAACAGCAGGACCGTCATGAATGTCCCGAGAGTCAGAGATTCGGAAATGTCAATGAAGGGAGTTATACCGGTCGCTGACCAGCGCATTCCGATCGCCACGACATGGGGGACAAACCCTGCCAGGGCACTGAATAGGCCAATGGTGAACAACTTATCCTGCTTTGCAATCATGCCGAAGATATAGCTGAAGGTACTGACACCGTACAATGTCACAGCAGTCCAAAAAATCAGGAGTTCGAGTTTCATATGTTCACCTCCAAAAAGCGATTAATGACAAACAGGATATTATCTAGATTCTATCCGGATTAATTTATCTGCGTGCTATTGCTTGTTTCTGTTTGATTTCGGCTTGTCCGCTCTAAATGTAATCATTTAAACATAACCCATCGTATCCGTCAATTTTTTCGCGTTCAGGAAGCCTTCCCATATGCCTTGCCTTTCCTCATCCGCCCGATCGTCGTAATGATCATCCCGGCCAGCCCCACCCAGAGGCTTGCAAGCACAATCGGCTTGCCCGGCTCGTAGCGCACCAGCATGCCAACCCAGTAACGCACCTCCTTGGCCGACAGAATATACTCGCCGGCGGCAAACTGCTCCCCGATGGAGGCCTTTCCTTCGGCAACTGGCTTGTCGGATTTCAGCATCCCTTTCTCATCAATCGCAAAAAGCAGGAACGCCGCATCCCCTCCCCGCTCCTTCAGCTTGGAAGGCTGATACGTAACCTGCAGGGCAAAACGCGGCTTCTCAGGAGGAACCGGAAACCGAATAGCGTCCACCCTAACCAAGCCCCCCTCTTTGTAACCGGTTGTATACAAGTAACTGTCATCCTTCTGCTGAATGCTCTGCAGCGGCAGATAAGCCCCGTACAGATCCTGCCCCTGCTTGTTGGAAAGCGTGACCAGCAGCGAATATCCTTCCTTGTCGTTGAAGTAATCGAATCCCTTGTGGGTCAACTTATGGGTAATGTAAATGATACCCTGCTTCCTGTCACCATCCTCGCCGACCGCAACTTCGTATGCAGCCCGCTTGTCCTCGCCGGCAACCTTGTAGCCGACATGCATTTTGACGAGCGATGTCTCGCCCTTCAATCGCGCAAAGGAGAAAAAACGCCCTTTGTCAATCAGATCGTAACTCTGAGGATCACCGCTCGGGAGGACCTCCCCCTCGGTCAGCCGGATATTTCCCCTGAAATAGAACAGGCTGTTGTAAATGATTCCTCCAAGTATCGCCACAAAACTGAGGTGAAACAGGATCATGCCAAAAGTAATCAGCGTCAGCTTCCTGTGCCATATCCTGCCGAAAAAACAGCAGGCCACATTCACCACCAACAGTACCAGCAGGGCATTGAACCAGAGCGTGTTAAAGATCAGGCTCCAGGCCCGCGCCCCTCGCAGGATGGTAACCCCTGTCAGGCAACATGCCAGGATAATTACCAGCAGAGCCATTGCCAGCTTGGCAGATGCAAAGAAATCGTAAATTTTTCGGGGAATTTTATGTACCGGGTGATAACGGGGTTCAACAGGAAACACTTCGTTTTCTGGTTCGGCTTCGGGGGGGGTAATAAATTCGTTCATAAATCTCCATCCAAAGGGTCTGAGCTGTAAGACTACCACAATAGCAAAAAGATAAGCAAGGAAGAGTGCATTTTATTCAGACCCTCCACCTTTGATAATTATCTTGTACGCAAGACTTCGGTTTTGATACTATATCTAAATCAAATTAACGGCATTTTTTTACTCGACTCAATCGGAATTACATATACCTTCATGCGTCCCCACATTACAGCATTGCTCCATAATCGATTCATACAACGTCACGAACCATTCAGCGTTGTGCACTTCGTGACGACTAGATGCAATGCCCGGTGTAAACACTGCTTCATTGATTTCAGTACCCCAATAGACCGTGCGAATGAATTGGCGCTTGACGAGATCGTACGACTCGCCCGGAACTTGGGTAAAACTCTCTACAATGTCAACCTGACCGGCGGTGAGCCATTCCTCCGGGACGACCTGTTCGACATCGTTTCTTGCTATATTCAGCACACACCTGTCCGTTCAATTGTCATTACCACCAACGGCTGGTTTACCGATGCGATCAGAACGCTTCTCAAACGCTATTCACGCCTTGACACCCCATGCAGCCTTACGATTTCGATCTCAATCGATAACATCGAGCAGAAACATGATTCCGGAAGGCAACTAGCGGGGCTCTATGCCCATGCCATTGAATCATACCGAGCTGTCGCCGCATGCAAAGATCCGCGTATCAATGCTGATATCGCACTGACTGTCACACCGGAAAACGCTGACACTATCACCGAAATATACCACCGCCTGCAGCAGACTGGTATAAACACAGTATCCCCGATCATGCTGCGCGAGGAAGGTGTTCAGAACTCTATCGCGAACAAACAGAAACTGGCGTCTGCATACCGAGAACTGACCCGGCTGACGGAAGAAACAGGTTCTGCTGCACCGGGAGAATTCACCCGTGCCTTACACCGTGCAAAAAAGCGGATATCCCATCGCATTTTGCATGACTCATGCCTCAATCCACGCTTCATATCGCCATGCAAGGCAGGCTCTCTCTTCGTGACTATCACTGCTGACGGCACCGTAGCACCGTGCGAACTGTTAACAGAGAGGATGCCGCTGGGAAACCTGCGAGACTACGAAATGAACTTCCTGAAACTTTTGAATAGCCAGCGTGCCCAAAATGCACGACACGAAATAAGTAAAACAAAATGTCACTGCACCTTTGAATGCGCCTGGACGGTCAACATCCTGACAACACCTTCATACTGGCCCAGCTTGGCACTCAACACGTTGAAAGAGCTAACATGAACGGGAGTTGCGTTATTGTCATACCGTTCGTCTCAATGAACGAATATCTGCTACAATGCCTTATAGAGTGCCAAGCACTCGACTATCCCCACTTTCACATCGTTTTGCTGCCAGACCAGCCCGTCTCTCTCCCGCCGGAGTTTCTACACGACAACATTTCCATCATTGTCACCGGCGACCTCACCATTGCTGCTAAACGGAACATCGCCATTCGGCATTTCAGCGGTGCAGACTATTTTGCCCTTATTGATTCCGACGCCTACCCCGACGTTAACTGGCTGAAAAACGGGGTTGCATACCTTGCCAACCACCCTGACGTCTGGGCCGTTGGTGGCCCCAATATCACCCCACCGGATGAACCGCTGCTGCAGAGGGTCGTCGGGAATGCACAGCAGACATTCCTGGTATCCGGTCCGCTCCATTTCGCAAAAAAGCTCTCCGCGAGCCGAGATTGCTCCAGTCTGCACTCATGCAACCTGATACTGTTCCGACATGCCTTCGATACTCTGGGAGGCTTTGACGAAACACTTTTCACCGGCGAAGACCGCAACCTATGTGACCGTATCCGGGAAACCGGAAAGCGGATCTATTTTCATCGGGACGTTATCGTATATCACCACAACCGTTCCTTGTGGATACCCTTTTTGCTACAGCGGATCACTTACGGCCATGGTTCGGTCGCCATCGGCAAGCGACAGTTCAACCGCTTCAACGTGGCACTGTACCTGCCTCTAGGCTGGCTGGGGCTGTTTCTTGCCCTTTTCGTGTACGAAATGTGCAGCGCCGGAAGTATGTTAGCGTCCATGATATTTGCTTTTATCAACCTTGCAGTCGCTGCTGTTATGGCGGCACAAGCCTGTATATCAATACGGGAAATACCGCTCACACTAGCAGCCATACTGCTCTGCTACCTGGGGACAACCATCGGCCAAATCCTCGCTCTTGTGGGAATTGAGCCGAACTTAAAACGCTTCTACTCAAACCGTCCGGCAGGAGTTATCCCGCTTGTTGTCAGACAACAAAAAGGCCCTGCTGGTGAGCCGCCATCATGAACTGGAAACTGATCCGCATCATAGACGCCTGTATCGGAATTCCACTGATCTGGTGCTTTCGAAATCTCGCACTGTTCCGGCATCGTGAACCGTTTAGCCTGAATAATTCTACTGCCAGGCGGATCCTGCTGATAAAATTCTGGGGCATCGGCAACCTGTTCATGCTGCTCCCCACAATTCAGGCAATTCGATCGACTTGGCCGGGCGCGACCATTGACTTTCTGACACTTGAAAACAATCGTGAAGCCCTGGCCATGACCGGCGCCGTTGACGACATAGTCACTCTTGACACCCGCAGTCCCGATCTCTTCCTCCGTACCTGGCGACTTGCAGCGACGCTTCTTCGCCACAACCGCTACGACCTGATTGTTGACTTCGAGCAGTTCGCCCGTTTTTCCGCCCTGCTGACTCATCAGATCAGTGCTGGACAAACCATCGGTTTTGAAACCCGTGGACAGCACCGCCACCACCTCTACACCCGCACCATCGCCTATGACAACGACATCCACATCACCCGCTCGTTCTACGCTCTTGCCATGGGAGCCGGCGTCGCCACCCTCTTTTCACCCGAAGTTCAGCTTGGCCCCCTGAAAATGCTGCGCGATACAGGGCGGCGCTTTCTGGTCGAACTCGGTATTTCACCTGAAGAACCGGTTGTAATAATGCATATCGGCACCAGTGATAACTTCCGGGAACGTCGTTGGCCACCGGAACGGTATGCTGCACTTGCCGACCTCCTGACCGGACAGTGCGGCATACGGGTCATCCTGACCGGCCTGCCGGAGGAAGCATTCCTGACCCGTGAAACTTGGCAAAGGCTGAAAAAACCTGAGCGGGTCATCGATCTCGGGGGGCAAATGTCTTTTACCGACTATTTTGCGCTTATAACTGTGTCAGATCTGGTGATATCGGCAGATACGGCCGCCGTCCATCTCGCATCTGCGGTCAACACCCCGGTGGTCGGCCTGTACGGCCCCAACTCACCCCATCTGTACGGCCCATGGGGCAGGAATGGTCTGGCGCTCTTCGCTGGGTACGACTGCAGTCCCTGCATCACCAACTTTAACGCCAAGATCAACACCTGCCGGCATCCCGATGGGCGTGGCGCCTGTATGCTGGCACTTACTGTCGAAGACACATTTGCGGCAATTGAGGGTGCCTATTGCGCTCCGCAAGCCCCCTTTCGTCTGACAAAGCTGGGAGGATCAGACGCATGAGCATGCAGCGGATTGCACGACTAGCGTATCGAATAACTCATAGTAATCTGCGCGAACTTCCCCGTCCTTACCGCCTGACCTACGCGGTAACAAACCGCTGCCAGGCCCGCTGCACAATGTGCGATATCTGGAGAAAACCTGCGGAGAACGAACTGACGCTGGCAGAGATAGATGCCCTTTTCACCCGGGCCAACCGCTTCTCCTGGATCAACCTGACCGGTGGCGAGCTGTTCCAGCGCCCCGATATCAGCGACATCTTCCTCACGGTCATCCAGAGGAGCCGCGACCTGTACCTGCTCAATTTTCCCACCAACGGTTTTCAGACTGAAGAGATCGTTGCAGCCGTCGATGCCATACTGAAACAGACCGCTCTCCCCCGCCTGATCGTCTCAGTGAGCCTTGATGGCCCACGCGAGCTTCATGACCGCATCCGCAACCTGCCCGGCTGCTGGGATCGGGCGTTGGGCACCTTCCGGCAGTTACGGGAACGGCGATCCCGGCGTTTTTCGGTTTTTCTCGGGCACACCCTGCAGGTGGCCAACCTGGGTGAATTCGACAAGACATTTGCCGCCTGCCGTGAAGAGCTGGGAGCGTTGTCCGCTGACGACCTCCATATCAACCTTGCCCATGTGTCCGGGCTCTACTACGGCAACAACACGTTTGATGGCACACCCGAACCTGCCGAAGCATCCCGGCTGCTCGTCCGTATCAACACGCAGCGTCGGCACAAACCATTCAGCCCGATTGCCTTTATCGAACGGCGTTATCAACAACTGGCACGAATATACCTCAAGGACGGCACGGTGCCCCTTACCTGCCAGGCAGCCGCCGCTTCATGCTTCATCGACCCGACAGGCAATGTCTTCCCCTGTTCCGGTTTTGCCTCCCTGCTGGGGTCGCTCAGGGAGAACGATATGGACCTCTACCGCATCTGGCGCTCCCCGATCCGTTTGCACACGAGGAAGCAGGTCCATGATGACGCCTGCCCCGGCTGCTGGACCCCCTGCGAGGCATATCAGACCATCCTGGCGAATCTGCTTCAGCTGAAAGGAAAAAATCGATGATCAGAAAGGTCTATAGCGATCTGATCCTGCGCAAGCTCCGCGAGAGCGGCCCGGGCTGGCTGCTCAGGCGATGCCGCCAGTATCTCCTGTTGCAGCTTTCCGGTGCGCTCCATCGCCCCCTGTGCGGCCCGGCCCTCGGCACGCTAATGGTCACCTACCGCTGCAACTTTCACTGCGCCATGTGCGACATGCCTTTGCAAGCATCTGCGCAGGCCCGAAGCGGCATGACCGAATTCGATACCGCCCGTTTTTTGGGGATCATCAATGAGTTTGCCGAACTGGGGGTGCCGGGGATCGGCTTTACGGGAGGGGAGCCTCTGCTGCGGGACGACATCTTCGACCTTCTGACTGAAACCAGGAGGCTCGGCATGATCGCCCACCTGAACACCAACGGTTGGCTGCTGGGTGATGATCAGGCGCAGAGGATCATCGACATCGGCGTGGATTCGGTCAACGTATCACTTGATGGCGCTGTCGCAGCCACCCACGACCGGATCAGACGTACTCAAGGATCATTTGACAGAGCGGTGCGCGCAGTTAAAAGACTCGTTAACCTCAAACAGAAACACGGCAGCCATGTCAGGATAAAAACCGTTGCGGTCATCGACGAGACCAACATCGACGAGGTGCCGCAGATGCTTGCCCTTGCCCGCACACTCGGCACCGACTGCATCGAACTCATTCCCCGGCAGCCGTTTGCCGCAATACCACAGGAGACCGGGACTGAACCTGAACTGCTTGCCAAAGTTGACAGACTCGTTGAATATTTGCAGGGAAAACAGCTCTTCAGCGTTGCAATCGAGAACTCGCCGGCACACCTGCGGCTGTTCAGCGACTCGTTTGCCGGACATCCCTCGCCTGTCAGATGCAGTGCCGGATACAACTCCCTGGCGGTTGACTGTTATGGGAACGTATTTCCCTGCGTACCCTGGATCAACTGGGGAAAAACAACCGGAAACATCAGGAGCATAACCCTTGGAGAATTGTGGCATTCTCCAGACTACCAGCGGCAGAGAGAAATCACCTCACAATGCCACGACTGCTACCTCAACTGCCAGACTGAGTTGAATCTACTCTTTGACCTGCGCAGGCGCATGTAGTATGTTTGCCAATCAATACAGATTTTGAACTGAGTCGCCAGTGGAGCACCAATGAAAGTCAGCCTCATATTTACACCCAACAGGATCAACCCCCACTACAAGCCGGTAGCCTTCAGGGATGAACGCTTAGGCTTTATTCCGCCCGTCAGCCTGCTGGTTGTCGCCGCGATCATGGAGAAAGAAGGGGTTGAAGTCGATCTCATCGACATGGAGGCCGAAAGGCTCAGCCATGAAGCGGCACTCGAGCGTATCAGGCGGTTTTCACCTGACCTGCTTGGCTTCACGATTACCACGTTGAGTTTTCACGCGACCCTGGAATGGATAAGAAAACTGAAGCAGGATACTGGTATCCCTGTTATGGTCGGCGGGGAGCACGTCAGGATATATCCGTTCGAAACCATGTCGCACAATGAAATCGACTTCTGCATCATCGGGGAAGCAGAGCTTCCACTCCCCGAGTTCATCCGGGCTTTTCGTGAAAAGCGGCCGTATGAAGGAATCAAGTCGCTGGGATACAGAAAAGATGGGGATGTCATCATTGACCGCACGCTGCAGTTCGTCGAAGACCTGGATACTGTACCGTTCCCCGCCCGTCATCTGATAAGAAATGAACTCTACGAGAACATACTCACCCGCAGGAAGAATTTCACCGCCTTTGTGTCGTCCCGCGGCTGCCCCTTCAACTGCGCTTTCTGCAACCATAATCACCAGAAGTACCGCACCAGGTCAGTCCAGAACGTTGTTGATGAAATCGAAATGAACCTCAAGCAATTCGGCATTCGGGACTTTGATATCTATGACTCCACCTTTACCGCGGACCGTAAGCGGGTCATTGCCATCTGCGAAGAGATTCACCGCAGGAAGCTAAAGGTCGGGTTCACCGTAAGAAGCCGGGTGGATGTCATTACCAGGGATATGATCGACAGCCTGAAGGCCGCTGGATGCCACACCATCATGTATGGCATAGAATCGAGCAACCCGGAAATTCTCAAACGGATGAACAAGGGCATAACGCCGGAACTTGTCATGGAGAAAGTGCAGTACACCCACCAAAGCGGCATCAAGGCGCTTGGTTTCTTCCTGTTCGGCTTTCCCGGTGAAAACCGCGAGACCATTGAGGATACCATTAATTTTGCCCTCAAGCTTCCGCTTGATTATGCGCTCTTCTCCATCCTTCTACCGCAACCTGAAACCGAAATATACGAATATTACTGGAAGCGCGGTCTCGGCGATTACTGGGCGGAGTATACCCTGGACGAATCAAAGGATGAGTTGATCGAGTTCATCGATACCGGCGTTACGCGTGCAGAAGCCTCGGAATACGCTGTCACAGCCTATAGGAGGTTTTTCTTCAGACCGCGGATCATCTGGGATCGATTCAAGAAACTGCGCTCGTTTGGTGAGTTCAGGCGGCTCTTCAGTGGCGCGGTCGGAATTCTGGCCGGTAATGATAAAAAACGATCATAACGGCCCCGTTCCCCTATCAGAAAAACGTCGAGACATTGGGAACGTTCACTATCGGGAGACTGCCAGCGCCTCACTCAATCCGGCCACCTCGGCATCGGAGCCCCGCAGCACCGCCAGCAGATCCGCTGAAACACGCTGCTGTTTTATCAGATTGACAATCACCCCGTATTCATCCGTCGTCCATTCAGCTGGGGCAACCACCACCAGCGCCTTTTCCTGGATCGGCATGAATTGTGACAAGGGGAACACATGCACCCTCCCGGCGCCGAACAGGATGGCAAAGCCCGACTCAATCGGCCTTACCCCCGGCATCCGCGAGATTTTCTCCGACACCTCGCTCCATGCCGCATCCGGTACGACATGGTACACCGTCCGCACCATTCCTTGCTGCAGGGCATCCTCAACATACTTGGCCGGTGACTCTGCTTCTTTGCCTGCCACCTCACCATTCAGCCGACGGGTGAACACAACCGCAACCCGTCCTTTTACCCCAATGGACTTCCAAAACCGAAAGATATCCGCAGAGGAACCCGCAACCTCACAGCGTGGCGGCGAAACAAACACCCGAGTTAAGGGACCATATCCCAAAGGAAGAACAAGAATACCGGCTAACAACACTATCATACAGCCAATCGTGTAAATTCGTGGGCTCATCACTGCATCCGCATTATTTTTGCACTAGAGAGTATCGGTGAATATAAAGAGTCGGAAACAACTCTTCCCGTCGCCAGGGGATAGAGGTAAGCCCCCCAGAACACAATCAATACGAGAGCGATGAGACTCAATCGGCACGCCCTGCAATACTGTTCCTCCAGCAACACAACCGCCCGGGCCAGGGCAAGATATGCAAAAGGGAGCACGACCAGCGCAGAGCTGCTCGACATGGGGCGATTCAACAGGAGGAAGAGCAGGTAGACGCTCGCGAACAATATCGGCGGCACAAGGAGTGGAGCTAGTCGCCTCCGCCAGCCGTGGACAGTGAGCGCAATCAGCGAGAACAACGAAAACAACCGTATGGGGAAATTATTGATCTCCAGCAGATAGCGGTTGGTTTCAAACTGATAACCAAACACTATCGGCTTTACGAACCACTCCCACGGCTGCCCCCCCACCTCCAGGAACCATTTGTTTTCGAACGAATCAATGGTGATATTGCGTAACGTCCACAGCGCATCCCCCCGCATCTGGAAAAACTCCTGCAGAGTGAATCCCCTGCCGAACCAGTGGTAATAGGAAAGAAGATAGATTGCAACGGGCAGACAGAGCAAATAGCAGAGAAAATCTAAAACATGGGTGGCTTGACCGTCCTTTTGCTGCCACTTTTTCCACCAGGCATAGCCAATCACCAACAGCATGCTGCAGACAAAATAACTCTTCGTCGCCGCCGTCAGCCCCAGCGCAACCCCGGCCAATGGGAGCGACCACCTGCTCCCATCTTCTGCGTACTTCAGCATGAAATAGAGAAACATGAGAAAGAAGCAGAGCACCGGGATTTCCATAAATGTCGTCCGGGAAAAATAGATATGAAACGGATCCATCGCCAACAGCGTCGCCGCCAGCAGCGCAGCCATTTCATTGCGGTACAACCGGAAAGCAACCAGATACAGTAGTCCCACTGATACGGTACCAAAGACAATGCCGCCAATCCTCCAGCCTACCGGGTTATCGCCAAAGAGTGTAATCGTCCCGAGCAGAATCAGCGCCCCGGCTGGAGGATGCGTCCAGTTGGATGAAAGGGGAGTGCCATACTGTCCCAGGCTGATGGCGGACGGCACATGAAACGACTCATCACCCGTATAGCCGGTAATGTCAAAAGCCCCCCATAGCCGCAGACATGCCGACACAATGAGGATTGCCAGCAATACCTTGAAATTTACTGAATCATTGCAGTGCTGCATTGGCAATTCTCCTTGATGTCACATCCGGGCATTTCTTTCTGTTTTCACATTCAAGGGAAGGAATAAAATCTGGCTGAAGATTAGCGCTCTGTGTTATTCCGACCGCTATTATTAAGAGAATTCTTTGTATGACTCCATGTCCTCAGTGACGGGCCATATTTATGCAAAATTAAAGGCTACATCTAATCGAGCTTTTCCACCCGCCATGCCAGTTTGTTTCCATCCTTCACACCATATGCCACAGATTTCCCATCGGCTGTGTAAACCTGCTCGAACACCATGTCAAATGCCGGGTGCCGCCTGATCATTCGGCCGTCTGCATCCGCAACCACGAGAAATCGTTTGCCGTCCTGGCGAGCACGATAGGTCAGGAACCGGCCGTCAGGGCTGAATCGAGGCGAGACGACGCGGTCAAACAGAGGCCCTTCCTTGCCGTTGACTACCACGAAACAACGCCCATTTTTTTCGGCCGTATACACATGCCGGCGCCCATCCGGTGCGAACGTCAGTTCGTTTATCGCATCATACTTCTTCTCGTCGGAGGTCTGTGGCATAAACGCCTGATGATAATACACCAGATCGGTCACCAGCACTGTGCCAAGGCTTTTCTGGTTCGGGCTGATTACCGGGTGTTCTCCCAGACTCGCACCGGACAACGGCTCGATTTGACCATCCAGAACAAGATATTTCTCAGCACCTTTTTGGCCTACATACGCTAGAGATCTGCCGGTCTTATCAAAAACCAGTTGCGTGATCTCATCAAATTCCGCACCCTCACGAACAGTACCCGGTTCCCTCAGGGTGAAGACAACCACCCGCTTTTTGTTGTCCTTTACAACTATTGCAGCAGCTGTCATTACGTCCTGATCAAAATAGACGTCCTGGGCCGGAATTTCCTTGATCACCGTCCGTTTCAGGTCTGGCGTATAGGCAACGATGGCGTACGGACTCTGTTCCGATGCCTTTTCCATAATGATGATCCTGGACAGTCCCTTGCTCATGCGAGGTTCTCCATAGACAAGAAATCGCTCATCCGCCAGCTTCTCGTCGACAATCAGCCGCCAGAGTGCACCTGATTTCACTTTATAGGCAAGATGACGCGAATCCGGCGTGAAGACCGGTGACCCGATCTGCTCGAATGGCCTCCCCATTCTGCCATCGATGACCATACGGAACTTGCCGTTTTCAGGAATGACAAAGGCTAACCGGCGGCCGTCCGGGCTTAAGGTAACGGACTCGACCCCGGCGTATTCGCCACTGACCTTGTGCTTGTGAAGCAACCGGAAAGATGATGGTCCTGTTTTGACGACGGAAGCAGCACCAGTCCCGGTCTCGTTGAAGTACGACGTCAATCCGTCACTCTCTGCTGCCGTTGCCGAGGCAAGCAGCGCCGGTTCTAATGTCTCGAGAATGCCGGCCCGCTCGGAGATGGCGGTCGTGTACCTGAAAGCAGTCTCAAGGTTAGTACCCGTTTTACTGCTATCGCATCCAATGGTGACGGCAAGTACGCAAAGAAGCAGAGCGTGGGCGAGGCTATAGGCAATACTTGGTTTCATGCTGAAGAAATCTCCATTGCAGTTCAAAAAAATGCCCCCCTTTAGTCCAAGGGGGGCATGTTGTCATAACAACGTAGGAAAGCTATTATTACTCAAGTCACCAGTTTCGGGATGATTAGTAGACACCACCCGGGGTGTACGTTTTGGTCCGGGAACCGCCGCAGATGGTGCCACCCATGCCGGTGCAGGATGCGGTACCACTATACGCAGGAGTTGTAATGCTCTTTGGCTGATGAGCCGTTATATACCCCTCGGAAGTATTGCCACGGATAAATGCTTTCTTGTAGGTCGTCGCACCGCTGACCGTGCTCGGGTAGCCATGGACATCCTGAGCGCGTACCGGTCGCACCGTTGCTGTGTTGTACGAAGCGCCGTGACACATGTTGCAGCCGTAGCTCATGGTGGCGGTCATTCCGCTGTTGGTACTGGACCCTATTGCAGAGCCAACTCCATGATAGCTGTTTGCCAGCACCGCATGACAGGCAAGACACAGTGTAGCGCCTGTTGTCGCAGTCGGCGAACTTCCGCTTGCCGTTGCATTGCCGCGCAGCGTTACCGCATTACCGTGTGCGGAAACGGTACGAAGCGTCATTGGTGTCGGCGTATTGTGGCAGTCGAAGCAGTTGATCACAACACTGTTCGCCTTGGTGCCGGCGGTCCGGGTGAAATTGTTATACGGCGCTTTCATCAAGCTGGGAGTCGGATACCCGGCATTGCGCGGACCGAGTACGGGGTGGAACGATGCATTAGTGGTGGCAAACTGTGTCGCAACGTCAATAGTACCTTGGGTTCCAATTGCGTTATTCGCCGCGGTGTAGTTTGCACCCAAAGCGATGCCGCCAAACGGCATGGCATTTGTACCACCCGTTGTCCGGGCAGTCGTATTGGCCGCCCCGCCTGAGTCATGGCACTTCATGCAGAATTTCTGGGAAATTACGTTGGCAATTGTGTTGTTAACAGTAGTAGTTCTGGAACCGGCGGCATAGGATGTTGAGAAGCGCTGGAAGGTAAACGCCGCGCCGGATATATCGGTAATTGGCGTTTCCCCTTGGACATCCGGGTCACGCAGGTCAATGTTGCCGTTCGCGTGGAATTTGGACGTTCTTTTAGTGGTAAAATTACCCTCCAGGTGGCAAACGATACAGTCTGCGTCGGTTACCGCGCCCCGTCCGGTCTTCTTGTGCCCCCAAGCCAGGCCGAATTCAGTCGTAACAGCTGCCAATGTCTTGCCTGCACGCCCTTTTGTACGAGTAATTGAAGCTGCGTGGCAATTAATACACCCAAGCGTGGCACCCCATGTTGCAGCACCATGACATGACGTAGTACAGCCGTTAGCTAGATACGTAAACGGAGATTGGTGCTTGGTTATAGTGCTTGCATACTGGATTACATTAACCACGCTATTGCCATGGGCGGCACCACCGGTCGATCCGGACACGGCGCCTGAATGACAATCAGCGCAAACGTAACGATTATAATTCAGGTGTTCCTCATGACTGGCGGTTTTGGGGCCAAGCTGTGTTGAGGGAGACGAATACGCAACAAAAGCACCAAGGTTGCCGTTGGTAGCATCATTTTTATGACAAGCTCCGCATCCGCTGCTGGTCGGACTCCACACATTTGTGGTAATAGATCCGGAAGCGTATGGGTTGGCGTGACAGGTTGCCGCCGTACAGGTCGAATAGCCGGAACCAGCGGCATGCTTTGTGACAGGCAAACCACCGTTGTAGCCGTTCGCCACATTGACCACGCCATTGGCATGATTTGCTCCACCGCTTGTACCTGATACAGCACCGGTGTGACAGTCACCACATGCAGCGCCTGCTGTCATATGGATTGCATGACCACCGGTATTAGGAGCTCCGTTCGCCTGGAACAGGCCGGTTCCGGTATGACAGGCAGAACAGCCTGCGATCGTGCCCCAGGCAGGAGATGTTATGGACCCAGTTGTACTATATGGGTTCGCATGGCAGCTGGCCGTGGTACAGTTAGTGTTGGTGCCACTCCACCCCAGGCTGGCGGCAAGATTCACTACCGCCGGATTTGTGCCTCTGTTGCCTTTGCCGTGGTCTGCATTACCACTGGTGCCGCCAACATCATGACAGTTGGTACAAGTGGTAAGAACGGTATGCTTGGGATGACTCCCCACTGCATCGGGATGAACGGAACCAACCGGCTCACCGGTGCCACCGACTGCACCGTGACAGCTGCCGCAACCGATACCTGCAGTTGTGGGATCGCCCTTGGTGTGGCAGGCTTGACAGTCAGGCGGTGTGCCTGCAGTCGGATAGGTTCCTCCGGGAGTGCTGTTGGTGTGGCAACCGATGCCGGTGGCACAGCCGGTGTGGCCGGTGCTTGTTGCATAATACGGCACGGTATGACCACTACCCTTGAAGCCGGCCCCGTGGGGATGGCATGTAAGACAAAGCTTGTTGTTGTAGTGGGTCGTGTCCGGGGCGTTGGCACTGTAGCGATGGAACGTTGTCTTTCGGTGACAAACCTCGCAGATGTTGACAGAGCCGCCTGTACCGTTACCGGCGTAAGTACGATTATCGTTACCGAACACGCCGTTCAGGGCGTTGGAGGTCGAGGTCATCCGGGTAAACACGACGTTTCGGTTACCGTTCGGAGTGGCAACAGTGGTAGCGACGAGTTTTACGTTGCTGGTGTTCTCAGCGTGGCAGGTTGCGCAGGTGAAGGTCGAGCCCCAGTCAGCACCATACCCTTTTGTATTTGTCGGGTTGACGTTGGCGGCGTTATGCATGAGCGGGCTGGTTATAACTACAGTAATTGTACAGGACTGGCCAGCATAGGCGTTAGAAACATTCCCATTGGCATCCTTGACCCAGGCGTACAGGGTTTTTGTCCCGGCTGAACCTGCGGTGTATGAAGTTGGCGCAGTGCCGAGAGTAATCGCCGCGGCCGCTGGCGGGGTGGCACTTTCGTTAATCAGGTAACCGGTCACGCCGACGTTGTCTGATGCTGTAAAGGTTATACCAGAAATTGTCAGTGAACTTGATGTTGCAGGCACAGTAAAGGCCGTCACTGTTGGCTTGGTCGTGTCCAGGGTAATGGTACATGCACGCCCGGTGAAGACATTCGACACATTCCCGGCGGCGTCCTTGACCCAGGCGTACAGGGTTTTTGCCCCGGCTGAACCAGCGGTGTAAGATGTTGGTGCGGTACTGGATGTAATGGAAGCGGCTGCAGGGGGGGTAGCGCTCTCGTTGATCAGATAACCGGTTACGCCCACGTTGTCGGATGCGGTTAAGGTAATCCCGGTAATAGTCAGCGAGCTAGAGGTGGCAGGTACGGTAAAAGTCGTCACAGTTGGCTTGGTCGTATCAGCTAATGTTATGGTGCAGGTCTGACTGGTGTAGACATTGGAAACGTTCCCCGCGGCATCCTTGACCCAGGCGTACAGGGTTTTTGTACCCTCTGTGGCGGCGGTATAGGAAGTTGGTGCGGTACCGGATGTAATGGAAGCGGCTGCAGGGGGGGTAGCACTCTCGTTTATCAGGTAACCGGTTACGCCCACATTGTCTGAAGCGGTGAAGGTGATCCCGGAAATAGTCAGCGAGCTTGAGGTGGCAGGCACGGTAAATGCCGTCACCGTCGGCTTGGTGGTGTCAGGCAGGGTAATTGTGCACGTCTGACCGGTATAGACATTGGAAACGTTCCCGGCAGCATCCTTGACCCAGGCGTACAGGGTTTTTGTACCCTCTGTGGCGGCGGTATAGGAAGTTGGTGCAGTACTGGAAGTAATGGAAGCGGCCGCAGGAGGAGTGGCGCTCTCGTTGATCAGGTAACCGGTTACGCCCACATTGTCGGATGCTGTGAAGGTAATCCCGGAAATAGTCAGTGAACTTGAGGTGGCAGGCACGGTAAATGCCGTTACTGTTGGCTTGGTGCTGTCAGCAGCAACCTCATCCACAGTTACAACCCCGCCAGGAGTGCTGGTTGACGAAGCTGTGCTGCCGTAATATACACGTGCGTCTGTTGAGGAACCGGAAACGTAAATTATACGGATACCAAGCTTGGAGCCAGCAGGCACCGTAGCAGACTGAGCGGCAAGACTTACGGTATAATCAGCGCTTGCGCCAGAAGCAAGTACCTGTGTAGCCTGAGCACCGGTAAAGTTTGTCTTTGTTCCGTTTGCGGCAACATAAAACAGCTGGAAACCAACGGTATATCCACCAGAACCATCCCTCAGTCTTCCAAAATAAGACGTGCCGGTCACTGTCGTTGAAGTTGCATAGGCAGTGTTGTAGATCGACTCGAGCATTGTAGCCCCGGCCGTGTAGGTGCCGGTTGTTCTGTTTGAGGTAGTGGTCGCCGCAACCGTTTTCATCTCATTCACGTCTGGCGTTGGCGTAGCTGATGTAGGGTTTGTACCACTGACCGTATTAGTCGTAACACCTGTCGCGATAGTAACACCGGTACTATCGTCTATGTTGTAGGTCTTCGCAACCGCGTGTACTGAATACGGTTTAAACCATCCCTCATACATGAACACAGAGACCAGCAGGGTCGCCAGCGTTATCAGGCTAATCTTGGCGCCCAGATTCATGCCTCGAATTTTTTTTGCTATCTTCTTTCCCATGGTGACTTCACCTCGTAATGGAATTGTATCAAACAGGAACGATTTGAATGAAACCCGGTCCACCCATGAGGTGGACCAGGCAGATTAAATTAGCAGTTACAGGCCGGTGTGACAGCTTTCACAAGTAACCGTCGTATCGTTCCAGTTAACCGTCTTTCCGTTGTGGCAAGCTATGTTCGAGCAGTTTCCAGCACTCCACATGGTATTGTCAAGGGCTTTCTTCGCGGTGTCGTACGGTGTGGCGCCGGTCTTATAGGAGTTGGCATTCCGTCCCCATGCACCCGAGTAGCTGTCAAAGCTGCCATCTCTGAGCTGTGCCCTGGATTTTACAGATACCGCTGCGAAGCTGAAATTGACCTGGCCGTTGACATGGTTAGCCAGATAAGCAATGGATGCCTTGTTTGTCTTTGCAGAGTGACAACCGACACAGGCCAGGTTCTCATCATTGCGGGCCGAGGTAACGGTCAGACTATGACAGATATTACAGTTTATGGTGGTGGACTGGGTGGCATCACCATGGCTCGAGTTGGTAGTACCAGCTGGCAGTTTGCCGCTTGCGCCATTGAAGATGTTATCCTGGTGGATACCAACCACGTGGGCCTGATGGGCACCGGTTGTCGGCGAGTTGCCATGGCATTGTGCGCAACGGTCACTGCCGGCCGGGAAGGTCGCATACCAGTTAGGACTGGTGCCGGTTGGGGTGGTTTTACCGTCGCTATGACAGTAAACTGCCGTACAGGTAACATTCGATCCTGTGACAACCACATTCACCGCAGCACCCACTGGGTTCTTGGATCTCAGTGTGCCTACACCGGCTACGTTATTAACCTGGACGTCGATGGAACCGTTCAGATGACTTGTAGCAGCCGTCGGATGGCAGTTGGCGCAACCGAACTTATATCCCCATCCGGCCAATGTATCGTCGCCTGCCGATTTGTTTGACGTATAGGCGTAGAAGGTCACTGTAGTAAGAAGGTCCTTCACATGCTTGCCATGGGCGCCGGTAAGATTCGGGTGACATGATGAACAGTTGAGATTGGTAGCACCCCAGAGTTGCGACTGATACCCCCCCCTGCCGTTTGAATGGCAGTAGGTTGTGGTACAGGATTCATAGGCGCTTCCCTTGAGCTTATTTGAGGAATAGCCGAGGTCGCCGGCTGTTGTCTTGTAGACATCGATGTTGCTATCAAGATGGTTTGCGTTGACTGACGTACCCTGGACTGCGCCGTTATGGCAATCGGCACAGACAGCGTTTGCAAAGAATTTACCCGCAAGACCCGTGAGGTGCTTTGTGTGGCTGCCGGTTGCGGGCTGGGGTAAATGACAGGCGGTACAGGCTAGTGCCGTGTCGCCCCAGGTCGGGGTTACCGCCTTGGCGCCGGTACCGTTGTCATGACAGGCGGCGGCCGAACAGGTGCCGTAGCCGTTGCCGGGGGCGCTTGCCTTGCCCTGGCTGTATGCGCCGGTGACGTTGATGAAGGTATCGACGTGACGGGTCGAGTTGTAGGATACGCCGTCGCCGACTGCGCCGACGTGACAGTCTACGCAACCGGCCGAACCGGCTGCGTTGAGGTGTTTGTTGTGGCTGCCGCTGGCGATGGTCGCCTTGGTGGCGTTGTGACAGCTGCCGCAGGCTGCGGTGCCGCCCCAGGTGACGGTGGCGTACTCGGTCGTAAGGGCGCCGCCGGTGGCCGACTGGCCGGGGCTGTGGCAGTATGCTGCATTACATGTTGCATAGGCGCTCCCCTTGGTCTTGTTTGCGGGATAGCCGTTGATCGCGTCTATGTTTCCGTCAAGGTGTCCTGGGCCGCCAGTGGAACCTTCCACTGCGCTGGCATGGCAGGAACCGCAATTTGCCTTGGTGTACTGTGTGGTGCTGAGATGCTTGGTGTGGCTGCCGGTTGCGGGCTGGGGTAAATGACAGGCGGTACAGGCTAGTGCCGTGTCGCCCCAGGTCGGGGTTACCACCTTGGCGCCGGTACCGTTGTCGTGACAGGCGGCGGCCGAACAGGTGCCGTAGCCGTTGCCGGGGGCGCTTGCCTTGCCCTGGCTGTATGCGCCGGTGACGTTGATGAAGGTATCGACGTGACGGGTCGAGTTGTAGGATACGCCGTCGCCTGTTACGCCGACGTGACAGTCTACGCATCCGGCCGAACCGGCTGCATTAAGGTGTTTGTTGTGGCTGCCGCTGGCGATGGTCGCCGCAGTGTTTTTATGACAGGTGCCGCAGGCGCCGCTCGCAGCATTATCCCAGGTTGCGGTCACATAATCACCACCGGTAAGTGCTCCACCGGTTGCTGACTGACCGGAGCTGTGGCAATAAAGGGCGGAACAGCTACCGGCTGTCCGGGTGGCCGACTGACTTGGGAGGTAATTATAGTTGGAGCCGGCATAGCTGCCGATCGTCACTGCTATATTGCGGCCGGCATTACCGGCGCTGGTCGCATGCTCGAAGGTGGTCCGATTCGGATGGCATTTTATACAGGAAGCTGTTCCGCCAAAAGCGGTCACGTGCTTTGGATGGCTCAGGGTAGACGGCTGTGCTGCATGACAGGTATCACAGTTTGTCGAAGCCGCTGACGAACCCCATGTGGGGGTAATAGTTTCGAAGTGACAGTTG
>JGI24731J21663_1000287_pt1 | contig 56000 bp, 45 predicted proteins | sample EPASupsiteHSE605_FD_21663 | JGI IMG/M metagenome (IMG submission 21663) | reverse complement strand
ATTGTTTAACGACAAATTTGCTGATTATCCACCTAATCTGAAGGGGGTTCTAGAGTTGCCAACTTTATCAATACACCCGAAAGATCATTTAGTGAAAAAAGTAAGAAGTCATCTTTAAATATATTAGTAAATAAGGAAAAGCACAAGAAAAATTGCAAATTCATATTGAGTTCTTAATGTTAACTTAAGGGTATTGATGAATGATATAAATGCAAAAAATACATATGTTGAGTTTTAATATTTGATTGGACTCCTCTTCATTTAGCTGCTAATTATGGTTATCTTAGTGTTGTTGAATATCTAGTTAATCAAAAAGCTGATATAAATGCAAAAGATAATAGTGTTGAGTTTTAATATTTGATATGACTCCTCTTCATTATGCTGCTTATAATGGTCATCTTGGTGTTGTTGAATATCTAGTTAATCAAAAAGCTGACATAAATGCAAAAGATAATAGTGTTGAGTTTTAATATTTGATATGACTCCTCTTCATTATGCTGTTGAAGAAGGTCATCTTGGTGTTGTTGAATATCTAGTTAATCAGAAAGCTGTTGTAAATGCAAAAATAATAGATAATGAGTTAATATATTTAATTATACTCTTCTTCATTGGGCTGCTTCAAAAGGTCATCTTAGTTATGTTGAATATCTAGTTAATCAAAAAGCTGAAATAAATGCAAAAGATAAAAATGATCGGACTCCTCTTCATTATGCTGCTGCAAATGGTCATCTTAGTTATGTTGAATATCTAGTTAATCAAAAAGCTGAAATAAATGCAAAAGATAAAAATGATCAGACTCCTCTTCATTATGCAGCTTCAAATGGTCATCTTAGTGTTGTTGAATATCTGGTTAATCGAAAAGCTAATATAAATGCTAATACTACAAGTGTTGAGTTAATATATTCAATAATACTCCTCTTCATTACGCTGCTTCAAATGGTCATCTTAGTGTTGTTGAATATCTAGTGTATCAAAATGCAGAAATAAATTCAACAAATATGGATGTTGAATTTTTTTATTTAAAAGTATTCCTCTTCATTATGCAGCTGCAAATGGTCATCTTAGTGTTGTTGAATATCTAGTGTATCAACAAGCTGATATAAATGAAAAAGATAGGGAAGGTTTCACCCCTCTTCATTGGGCTGCTGAGAAAGGTCATCTTAGTGTTGTTGAATATCTAGTTAATCAAAAAGCTGATATAAATGCAACAAATATGGACGTTGAGTTTTTATATTTGATCAGACTCCTCTTCATAGAGCTGCTCTAAATAGTCATCTTAGGGTTGTTGAATATCTAGTGAATCAAAAAGCTGATATAAATGCAAAAAATACAAGTTTTGAGTTTTTATATTTCATCAGACTCCTCTTCATTGGGCTGCTTCAAAAGGTCATCAAAGTGTAATTGAATATCTAGTGAATCAAAAAGCTAATATAAATGCAAAAGATAAAGATGATTTCACTCCTCTTCATTTGGCTGCCAATAGTGGTCATCTTTGTGTTGTTGAGTATCTAGTTAATCAAAAAGCTGATATAAATGCAAAAAATACAAGTGTTCAGTTTATAGATTTAATAATACTCCTCTTCATTATGCTGCTTCTAATGGCCATCTTAGTGTTGTTGAATATCTAGTTAATCAAAAGGCTGATATTAAAACAACAAAAAATGGTAATTAGTTATTATATTTAATAATACTCCCCTTCATTGGGCTGCTAATAGTGGTCATCTTAGTGTTGTTGAATATCTAGTGAATCAAAAAGCTGATATAAATGCAACAAATATGGATGTTGAGTTCTTGTATTTGATCAGACTCCTCTTCATAGAGCTGCTCTAAATAGTCATCTTAGTGTTGTTGAATATCTAGTGAATCAAAAAGCCGAAATAAATGCAAAAGATAAAGATGATTGGACTCCTCTTCATTATGCTGCTCAACAAGGTCATCTTAGTGTTGTTGAATATCTAGTGAATCAAAAGGCTAACATTAATCCAACAAATAAATATAACCAAACCCCATTGGGCGTTGCAATGCAAAATGGGAAATCGAATGTTGTGGAATTCCTCAAGAGAAATGAAGAAGAACAGAGACTTCGAGATGAGGCAAAGAGAAAACAAAGAGATTGTCGAATCTGACCTTCAGAATAAAGGATTAAAAACCACATTCAATATATTTATTCATTGTTTTGGGCTGTGTTTAAATTGGAGATTTTCAGGGAAATTGGGGGAATGTATTGTCAGGGAAGATTTTTAATTTGATGAATCATCAAAGTTTTTGTTTGATCTGGTGGAGGTAATTGAGTGTTATGTAGATAAATGGAAAAAAAGAATGAGTGATGATGAGAGACAATGTTTGGGTGGATCGAAATATGGTAAATAGATTTTTGAATGTGTCTGGAAAATGAATATGGGGGTGGAAGTGTAAGCTTATCTACATGTGCAAATGATATGAATACACAATAATTAATATATGCGAATGTAGGAGTACACACAGTGATTATCTAAACACATACAGGATGTGAACTTGAGTTTTTCGTGTCCATGTATGCGGATGGTACACAAACAGTGCGTTTATACCAGCCCCCACAAAGGATTTGGTCCATGCACACTTCCTATGGGAATCATTTTCTTATGATTGTACCTACCAACAGCGGAGTATGAATTGGAGCCTTGAAAAGAGGTGGTTTCTGATTAATATGAAACAAATATCTTTGCTTCTCCCCAAACATCCATCAATGACAACTTTTTTTTGGATTTTTTTTTGATGACACAGACAGAGAAAGATGATATATGGGGATCTCTTTTGAATGAAGTTCCAAAGAAAAACAAAGTTTTTGGTGAAGATGATTATCATGTGCTAATTGTAGGCGGAGAAAAATCCGGAAAAACCTCATTAATGAGCTCTTTTTTTGGAAAACAGGAAGATACAGTACAAACTCTGGGATTTTTATATCAAAGTGTTTCTTTCTCTGCTTCTAATAAGGAAAAATTGCTTCATTTTTGGGAACTTGGAGGGGGTATAAAAATGGAATCTTTATTGGATACAATAATCCTTCCAGAGACACAAAATTTATTTTCAATTATGGTTTGCATGAATCTATCTAAATCTTCGTCGATTTTGGAAGGATTAGATTGGTTGAGTATTATTGATAACCGATTTGGGAAAAATCGAAAATCTGTTTTCATTGTTGGTACATATTATGATATTTTTGAAGGAAAATCACCTAATGATAGAGAAATAATAGTTCAAGGGCTTCGAATTATTGCATCACAACATAACTATGGTATCTTTTTTTTCTCCCCCAAAATAGACACACTTCCTAATCGATTCAAAGGAATTATAAAGAGTGTGGCAATATCTAAAGGCAATTTGAAAGAGAAATCTATTGATTACATGTCTCCTGTGATAATTGGACCAGGACAAGACACTGAGATAAATTCAGGGAATGAAGTAGTATCCGAGATGATAAACAGATTACACGATGATGCCGCAAATGAAAAAAGGGAAAAGACCCCAACATCATCTAGAAACCCTGGTAACGATCCTGTGTTTGAGGAGGAAGAAATTGATGCATTGGTATTTGCTAAAAGACAAAGTCTAAAACAGGGTATTTAGCCATAAAACCGATTATTTCGTAAACATATACGTTAATTAATGAGTGAGAATCCTCTTCGCGAATTGGCCAAATTAGGACGAGACATTCGAATGATAGGTCAAACGAGGCTCCCAATACATATTGAGCGTAGTTGTGTAATATTTTGCAACACAAAAGCATTTCATTCTGCTGCATCTTTGACTTCATGCATAAGAATGGCCAAATTTGCAAAATGGGCTAATTGTGAAGTATTCTATCTTTGTGATCCATCAGTCACTGAATTTGTTGATGCTTTGATGCATTTTTGCACTCAAGTTGAAAAGATGTCAATGGTTTATATTGCAGGCAACAAGATATCTCATGAGAGCATTGATGAAAAAGCTAGCTTCAAAGCTTCAAATGGTACAATAGGTCCAGATCTTGTTTATAGTCAAATAGAAAACAAAAATGAGACTCTTCGACTCGTCCTTTTGATGGATGGTATTAATCAGCCAGAGGGATGGGATCCTGTTGCTAATGACTATGAAATTCCAAATTTGACAATCATATCTCCTTATCCTGATCCTGATCAGACACACTTACAACAGCTTGATTTGAAGAATGAAAATATATTCTTGTATAGTCTATGGACATTTTTAAAGACAAAGCCAAGAGCTTCTCTACAAGATATTTTACCTAATGTATCGAAAGAAATGGTTGACTTTGGCCAAAAAGTATTTATATCGTGCACTCCAACTGCAAACTACAAGGTTCCCATACTTCTTTAAAGTAAAGTAATTTTTAACAAAAACTCTATTGTTTTTACATTAATGAGATGATTTCATCATGTATTGAAGAATACAATGAACTAAGAAAATCATCATTATTGAAATAAGACATAATTGCTCCTTCAATTTCGAACCATAATTGCTTCTCCTCGATTGTACATACCCTTAAATACCTTGAGTTTTTCATCATTGATGACCCTATCCTCAAAACAGTTGTAAGAAGCTCTGAGGTGTTACAAATAGCAATGGCGTTGCTAAAGAGATGAAGTGATGATTCGATTGCAGGAGATAACATTTTAAGCTCTCTGGCACATTGCAGAAGATATGAAAACCTTTTATAATGAGGTATATAAGGAATTACATTCAAAGATGAAGAAGCACTCATAAAATATTTGGTAATAATTATTTGCTTTGTTTTTGATATACAATAATGCTTAAAATATTGTGTCAAAAACATTGGGCTTGATGAATTAATAAGTGACATCCATTGAGACTCCAATAACTGAATCCGGTTGTTTTTCCAATGATTTATTACTGTGTCAAGTCTTAATTGATATTTCATTGACAAAAACTGCTGCTTAATTATTGTATACTCTGATAAATTTAACAAAACATTCTTCATTTCAATATCATCATCGTTTTTTGTTGAATCGCTTTTAGATATATTGTTATGAAAATAGCTGAGTATTATAGGTTGAGATTTAACAATAATGTTGAGTTTGAACATGTCGTCAGTAATCCCTACAAATGCCTCAAATGACTTAAATGCCATTTGTCCTATTAAAAATAGTTCAAACATTTTTGCCCTTTCACAAATGTCATCATATCTGGAGAGGAGCATAAAATCAGAAAATGAGAAATCTTTTCTTTCCCTTATTATATTACCACATTTTTGGCACAATAAATCATCGGAAAGTTTTGAATGAACAGAATATATCTTTATGCAATCATCACACAATCCATTCAAATCTATCCCTCTTTCTTCACTCAGTGTTGGAACTAATTGGAAATCAGTTCTGCTGCTTAAAAACTCATCAGGCTCACAATGATTCTCTTCCGCTAATGATTTAATCATTCTCCACCGCCTTTGGAACGCTGGGTAACATATTTCTCCATACGATACAATATTTTCATTTTCAAACACAACATTTTTCCAAATAATTGATGACAAAGTATTAAACCTTTTTCTTGGGAATATTTTGATCCAAAATGGAGAAAATGATGAGAACTCCAGATATTTGCTATTATATAGCATTTTAAGAAGTTTTGGCAGTAAATTTGATTGTTGGGTAATGCTAATAAGAATCGATGCATCAATAGGTGTGACAATAAAATCTACAAATTGCTGGTTAAAATCGTTAAAAGCGGAAGGAATATCATATAAAGATGTCATAAGAATCCAGGAATCAAATGAACTCATTAATTCAAATCCAATTCTTGGGAACATTTTTTGATATATTACAACATGTGGAGAAAAAGCGGATGCCTCAATAAACAATGTTAACATAGGAAAAATACATGAATTCAATAAAAAACTAACGATTTCCTTTTTTTTCCATTGAGTTCTTAACATTAGCTTCAATAAATTCAAGTGCGTCACTGGTAGCAGAGGAATTGATTGAATAATGAATCCAGAAAGTTGCATTGCTTGTTCATGAATTGCTTTTGATACACTCTCTTTACTTGATAATCGTGGATCCTGAAAAAAAGAATTAATAGAATGAGAAGCAATCGAATCAATAAATCGAAAAACACAGCTATTCTGATAGAATGGTTCTAATACTTTAATTGACAACTCGTGATGATATGAAGATATTAATGCTGTAAAATACTGGTAAGCGAATGATAGGTGCTCAAGAGAGGAAAAAAAACCAAAAACTGAAGGAATAACTGATCTACAAAAAAAATGAAACCTGTCCTTATCGAAAATGTTGTATGCTTCATTAGTAATATTGGCCAAATCAACGGGAGAGTGAATAAAATGATCATATAGTTTCGATACAAATTGAGCATACTGTGGGAATATCGAATCAGATATATTTAAAGACTCATTTGTTATAGCATCATAAAAATCAGGCTTTTTCATATTAAAAAATGTCGGAAAGCTCATTTCTTTCATTAATGGGGATAGAATAATCAAACGCTGTCTCACAATAACGTTATTTCTAGCTTTAAGAAGCTTCTGATTAGATCCTTGGTTAATATTTTCAATGTTTTTGGGTACAACTTTGGAAAAAAACGAGAATCTATCCCGAATTTCTTCAAGTTGCATAAAAAATTATATTTATTCAATAACACCTGATATGGAGGACTCATTTGGGAAGAGCATAAAAGATAGCTCTGATAAATCTATATGACTCATTCTCAACTCTGTTAGCTTTAAAAGAGTTTCACTAGCTAATTGATTAGGAGATGAGTTATAGAGAGCTACCCATGAAAAGAGTGATTTTGGATCTATTTCAGTTGCAAATTTTGCTCTCTGATATGCGATGTCCTTTTTTCCCCTCTTAAGAAGTATAGCGGATAAAGCGGCATGATACTCACCACGCTTTGGATTTAAATCAATAGCAAAAGTTATGAACTTCTCTGCTTCAGAATAATCTTGAGCGGCAACACAGAGCTGAGAATAGCAAAACATGAATTCAGATGATTGTTGATCAAATGAAGACCATGATTCAAATACATCAGTTGCTTGATTGATTTTCCCGAGCATTAAATTTAGTCTTACTGAAGCACTCATTGCCTGGGAATCGGTTTTCCACTTTCTATTGAGTCTTTTAAACATTGATTCAACTAGTGCAATGTCTCCTTTCTCAGCTGCACAAAACATTGCTTCAATAACAATATTTTTGTCCCATCTATCAAGAATAATTGCTGAAGATTTGGCAATATCGATTGCAGCGTCATATTGGCAATTTGAATGAAGGATCCGTATCAATAATAGCAGAGGTTTTGAATGGTTGTAATTTGATACTAGTGATTGCCGTGCATATTTGAAAGAGTTTTCTTTATCTTTTTTAAGGGCATATAAATATGCTAAATTAAACAAAACCAGGTGGTTTTGAGGATGGTCTGATAACAACCCCATGATTAATTCTAATGAATATTCGATATTTGTACTATCATTAGATATCAGATAGCGATTCACAGAAATTGCAGCCCTAAGAATGGTTACTTGAAAGCTATACTGTTGGGATAACCGATCTAAATATGATGGAAGCACCATTTCATACGTTTCTATTGATTGAGCCAAATAAAAACAGGCAGAAAGAAGCGTTGAATCCTTGATATGAATGGAAAAAGCTTCAAGAATCAAAGATACAGCTGTTTTTTGCTTATTAACCAAATAAAATAAAAGAACACAATCAGGGGATGTTATATTTTGAACTATCTGATCAATAATAGGAATTATTGCATCAAGCTGTTTTAATTGAGTAGCTGCAAAAAATAGAATCGATATATAAGGATTGGTCAGGTTTGACGAATTAAATAGCTTAGAATTGTTAGCACAAATTGTAGAAAGTTTATATGATGCATATAACAATTCTTCAACCCAGGTTTCAAATTTAAACGGTAACCCTTCATTTTCAGGAGGATACCACTCCAATCTTAAAGTTCCTATCATTCTTTTGCAATAAGAAATCAAAGATTGCGCGGTTTCGATGCCTTTAGATGAGGAAACTAATAAGCTCCTTCCATTTTTGATCTCTTCCATAAATATTTATCGTCTTCAACTTGATCTTTACTGAAGGACTGACTTAATAAAGGGGCTTAATGATTCTTCAGCACATTTAATTGTATCAAACTGGGTATCGCACTGAAAATCAGCTCCTTGGTTAGCCTCAAACGACAATGAACACTTTTCACATATTGCCTTCACATCTTTAACTGGAACAGACCCATTCTGGCATAATGTGTATACCCCAACCTTTTTCTCATGTGCCATTCTAACTATATAAGGAGAGAACTCGTCTAAATTGGTGAATGAAGAAATTTGAGAAAATCCATCAGCAGATTTGTGAAGATTCTCTGCAATCAGAGCTGTGGGATAAAGATTTGATACTATTCCTTGGCAGAAAAAGAACAATGAAGAGTCAGCAAACTCGGATTGGATGATTCCAAGTATTTCCTTCTTGAATGGGAATTCTAATGCGTTTGCAATAATTGTTAAGTGCAATTTATAAAACTTGCATGTATGGACAACATTAAAAACTTCGATAAAGAGTTGTGAAGCAGTCTTATTGAATGTATCAAGGAAAAAGAAGCAGGAATATTTTGCACGCAAGTTATCAATGCATGAATCAATAGATTCACGGTTACTAGGATTAACAGAAACCAAATGACCCTTGAGTTTCAATGAATTAAGCTCGGCAAATAATGGTAGTGTAATTGACCCATTTTCAGATAATACAACAAAATCAGAATTGCTTCTGAGTAACCTGTCTTGAACAGTGTTTTCCATCCTGAAGATAATCTCATTGATCAATTCTTGAGTAATTGGGGGTGAGCTGAGATCTTTTTCAGACAAAACATAAGGACCTCCATTCTCGGTTTTGGGCCATTCAATGCCAATTTCTTCGTTCATACAATTAATTGCAAATTCAAGCTGTGGGTAAAAACAAACACCTAAGAAATAACAAAGAACGGTATCTTCTTCGGCTGCAAATACACCATGAGCGCAAAATGGAGGAATAATAACGTGAGTATCTTTATCTAACCACACACCAGCCCATTTTTTGAAGGTGGGAGATTTTGGCCTCATATCAACACACACGTCATAAATTCTCCCATTTGGACAAAAAGCAATCTTCGAACTGATTGCGATGTGAACTCCTCTAATAACATTAGCTTTTGACCTTGAAACGTTAATCTGTTTTATTGAAGGATTAATCTCGTTTAAATGAACATTAAAGAATTCCACAAAATCTCTCCCATCATCAGGCTTGGAATAATCCCTAATAGCTTTGTATGCAAACATGCCATCAATTCCAAGCTCTATCTTTTCGACCCTGGTGATCATGTGATCAAATGACTTACAAAAACCACTCCAACGATAAATAAACTGATGTCATAATTGATTTTTTACTAGATGTCTGTAGGTGAACTTGTTAAATCTATTGATGCATGTGTTAAAAATGGTGACTATGAAATTGATGAAATCATTCAAAAAATTATGGATGATCATGCTGATTCCTGTGAGAGAGATGAATTACTGAACTGTTCGATAATGCTATGGAATATTTCTGTTCAGGTCAACAATGATTTTGAAGAAAGGATACGTTCAAATATTGTTCCCAAACTAAGAAAGCTTGTGGTGCATCTTTTTGAATGCTCAGAAGGTGATGATCATCCATTTTTTGCAGATGAGTTCATGTATATTCTTGTTAATACTTATAAAACTTTTCTGAACACAAATAATGATGATGCTGAATATATTTTCGAAAAAGCAATGGCAGTTGCCCACAAAATGTCAAAGCTTCCAAGGTCTGGAGATAATGTAGTGAGTTTGATTATTACCCGATGCGAGTGGTATATTCATAATGAAAAACTAGATGATGCATATGACTTCATTAGAAAAACAGTATCTGATTTAAAAATTGTTTCCTCTAAGTTGAATAGTTATATCCTACATATCTCAAAATCAACACTATCGCTTGATTGGGCTTTCCTCTGTTTTGATATTGAGAATAATAATAGAGAAAAAAACCAGGAAATCATAGAAGATATTTGCCAATTAATTATTGGTATCCTTTGTGAAAGGGGAGACAATAATCAAGCCATCAAATTTATTGATCAATATGCGGATATAATGAACAAAGATTTTTATGATATAGTGTATAGTATTCTAAGCAGAAATACCGACAACATTAGTGAAAAACTAAATAATTATTTTGACAACACTAATTTCAACTCTCAATATATGATGATAAGGTTTTTAATTAATCATGACACGATTTTGAATGATTATACTGAACAATACATTTATAAGGCATTAAACAATCTTCTTACAGAAAAAGAAAGAACAGAAATATTAATACATGGAATCAAACTATTTTGTAAAAGGAATTCATTTGAAAAAGCAGAGGAGTTCTATAATATGATTCGATTTAAAACAGATGAAATAAACAGAACTTGCTTTGCAAGTTTTTGGAACAGATCAATTGAAACATATGAGAATAAATTATTCTTGGATACCATCAAATGGCTTAATTTATGTATAAAAACATGTTCAAACTCATCAACTTCGAAAAATACAAAGTGTTTGAGATTCATTTCAACATGTTTTTCAGAAATTGGGGACTATGAATCAGCAATTACATTTGCAGAAACTGCTTATCACATTGATGAAAATGGCCTCTATTCATTGAGCCATTATGTTAAATCTCTATTACGAGGAGGAAGAGGCGACTTAGCAGAGTCAATGATATCTCATCTTTTGGAATTATCAAATCATTCAAAAATACCATCAGAAACGCTTTCTTTCATTTCTTATGACTTTTTTTCTTTTGGGAGATATGATATTGCGCTTAATTGTTTGATTTTTATAATTGATAATGGATTTAATGCTGAGTTAATTCTGATACAAAAAGCTATACATTCTGCCTTTGCAATATACCAACAATGCCAAAATAGAACTTTATTCCAGAAATTGATTTCTTCAATTCAAAAAATTGCAGATTCATTAAAAAAAATCGATTGGAATGAGGATGAAAGAAACTCAATGTGTTCAATGTGCCTTAATTCAGGAATAGAAAACATGACAAAAGGATTTTTTGAGGATGCCATTCATTCATTCTTTGTTTGTAGTCTTTTTGCAAGGGAAAATTTGGAAATAGTATTAGATTCGTATTATTATATGTTTGAATGTTTTGTACTAAATCAAGATATAAATGAAATGAAGAAAATTATAATTAAAATGGAAGAAATCATCATGAATAATCCATTCAGTGAACCAAAATCCAATGATCAAATAACCATCGCCAAAATCTTGTATAAAGTCTCAAAAGGGAAATCAGGGGTTTCCTTGGTCCAAAAAATCTCATCATGTTGGGGCATAACGAATCTAGCAAAGTTTATAAAGCTTTTCACACTAAGTGTTGATACTATTACATCATGCTTTAACAAATTAGATGATTTTCATTATGATAAAAAATCGATTTTCAATATGATGAGAGCACTTTGTGATAGCAAGTCTATTCAAAATTCCAGAAGAAAACTTATTTTCGAAAAATTATTAATTTTTCTCTCAATTAACCCCAACGTTCTCGATCTGGACCAAATTTACTATTTTGCATGTTTTGCATGGAACTGCGGTGTTGATCTTATTAATATGTTAAACTATGATGAGTCGGAATGGTGGTTTTCGATATCACTACAAATTCTCAGATCGAACACTTCTCTTTACTCAAATTATGGAGAAAAATTGAATACAATATTTATGAAACTATGTGATGAGAGAAAAAGAATCCCAGAGCTTTAATATCGATTTTATTTGCTAAGAATAAAGGTATACAATGGTAATAGGTTAGGTGGGTAATGAGATTGTTTTTCGGTTTCAATAACTTTTAATCCCGATTTTGCAAACAATTCAATATAATGGATATATGTCCTACATATACCATTATCTTCGTGGAAATACTGAGCTAATTCCTTTTTTGTGGTTAAATCTTTGGAGCTAATGTTATCTTTAATAAAGATCAAGCCCTTTGGAGATAAGTGATCTCGGCACCTCTTTAAAAATGAAATGGCATCACTATCAGTGAGATACATAATAGACCATTGAGCCCATATACAATCATAATTATCTTCAGGAACCCAATCTTGTATTCCCATCACAAAAGACTTACAGGTGACAGTATCTTTTAATTTCTTTTCAGCTTCCGCTAAAAAATCAGCAACTGGATCTATAAGATCAATATGCTTAAAGAAATCAGAAAGACAAAGATAAGCAACTCTTCCAATTCCGGCTCCGCAATCTGCTGCTTTAGAATTACCTAACTTCCCTTTTTTTTGATACTTTTCTATTAGATCTCTACTACTTAATACATCCATTCCTGACACTTCAGGAAAACCACCAAGCATTCCATTATCACTTCTTTCTTGTTTTTCCCAATAGCTAGTGCTTACTTCATACCAATTATTAGAATGCTTGTTAAATATCTCATCGGGGTTTTCTAGTGTGACAGTAGGTGTTTCTTCTTCCATCAAACGATAAAGATGTTTATTCTATTGGTTCTTCGGAAAAGTTGATTTCCCTAAATCTTGGAGTATTAACCAATTGCATTCTAGCTTCGAGCATTTTCTTCTTTGCAAATCGTTTTTTGCCTGTTATCATTAGAAATATTGCAGAAAGAATCATTATTATTGACATCAATACAGAAACAATAAACCCATTTTTCTTAATTGATTGAGCCTTTGCTGCGCCTGTAATAATATCATATGAATCCTGCCTTGATCCATCTACGCAAGTGTTCATATAATATCTCACGATTGCATTCTTGCCGTCGCTAAGAGCTCCCATTTTGGTTCTTTTTCCCGTCCGTGTAAAGTCCGTTTTAAGAGCAGGAGTACCTGCATACTGGATAGAAATTGCATTTGCATTATCAGTCCATGCTGATCTAATCTTAAGATCATCATGGTTTATAGAAACATTTATACTCTGGAGTTGTTTTTCGAGAATAATCTTAGCAAATGTTGATTGAACTACATTTGTTCGATCTAAACAATCAATGCAGTTGGTCCTAATCACTCCAATTTGTTTTTTAATCAGATTTCCTCCTTGTATATGAGTCCACCCCATTGTATCGATCCCATCCTGAATCTGAGCTACAAGTTTTGATATGTTGCCATATCTCATCTTAGAACACTCTTTGTGAAAATCAAAATATTGAAACCTTACATGAGGTGCTCTGGATCCTAATGCATTATATGTTTGGGTTATCTCCTTTTCTCTTCCCCCAATATCTGTAAGACTTACAGCAATAATATCACCATATTCTTTGTAAAGTTTATCAAAATGAGCAGTAAGCCTTTTCTCGTTGGTTACAGAATCTAAAAGCCTCAAGGAAGGAAGCCTGGTTAAATCGGGATATTGAGACCATCCTAGTGGAATTGATCCACGAATCTGAACAAATGATAGTTCATTATTTTCAAAGCGTATAATTTGTTCTGTTTCCACAAAATTAGCAACATTTCCTTCATCATCAGCTCCTCTCATCCAAAATCGGGTTCCAGCTCGTATTGATGATCTTCTCGATATTAAGAGATAGACAATATCACGAATCGTATAGGCCCTCATGAATCCGGCAATCACAGGCTGTATGATATTTTCATATGATGGAAACATCTGACTAAATGATCGGATTGAAGAACTGTTCCATATAAAACTCTCTCTGGGCTGTTCATGACGGAAACGGCCAATCAAAGTATTTGATAAATCTAATGAAGTACTGAAAAACAGAGATGATAGATATAAGCCTCTTTCCACAAGTTTTCGGGCATCATGATTATTTCCTGGAGTTACTTGAATAATTTCAAAAGAATTTATGCTATATATGTCATATTCAGAACATAATTTGGTGACTTCTTTAGCAGCAACGATAAACCATACCTTTTCAACTTGATAAACTCCAATAATATAAGCAAAATCGATAGCTATGGTAGGAGAAAAGTTGTTATCAAGTTTATTTTCTGCGAAAAGCTTTCTATCAATAACAACCGGCTTCCTATCTTTAACTCTTATAACAAGAAAGTGATCATTTAGTTCAATTCTTGAATTCATTTGTCACCTTTCCATTTCCAGGGTAAAAGTGGTAATTGAGAATCTTCAATTTCAAGAAACAGAATCCAATTTTTGGGGCAGGTGTTAAGATTTAGATTGATATTATTGAAAATGTATGATGCTAATGGTATTCTTTGAGGATAATTAGTCTTTATTGGTGAATAATTATTATCTTAAGGATTTAAAGCTTTCACAATAATTTGGGGAAAATGGGGGAAATTAGTTGTGGATTTCAATTCAACACTAATTTTAACAATAATTAGTATATTAATACACACATTATTTATTCCTAATGACATCAGGTTTTTGGAGAATTGGTGTTTCTTGCATGTTAATTTTCATTAGCTCCATTCTTGTGCTTCGTGAAGTGGGCTTAGGATCTTCATTAACTTTGTGATACAACCTCCAGTTTTTTTCCAAATCTTTCACATTCTCTTCTTGGTGTTGGATAGCCTTTTTTCGATTTATTAATGACAGTTTCTCTATTTGAGATTTCTTTTTAAGAACCTCTAGTTTCAAAGAGTTGTTTTCTTTAAGTGTCTCAATTTCTTGATTATGCCTTTGAATCAATTGTTGTTTCGATACCAAAAACTCTTGTTCAAATCTCCTTTGTGCTTCATCATATTCTTTAGCTTCGAGTTCATCTGCAAATTTCTTTGTTTGCTCTGCCTCTGCAAACTTTTTTGCCAACAGAAGCCTCTTATACTGGTTTCTAAGATTCACAAGATTGCTTGATCTTCTATTGTAAAGCCTTTGCATTGATGGTTCATTCCACTTCTTTTCGTGTTCCTCAAGCTCTTTCTGGTGCCGAATTTCTGTGTTTTTGACTCTCTCTTTACACTTGGATCTCATATTCTGAGCATGTGCCTTTTTAATATGATTAAATATTTTCAGGTCAGTTTTCATATGACCCCTTCTTAACCTAATTTCCTCAAGTTGTTCTTGTTGAGCAGCCCTTTTAACAGAGTCTATTTGTAATTCTTTAACATGATCCACCGCGTTCAATGCTTTTACAGATTCGCTAAATGCACCTTTCTGAATGAAAATATCTCTACGATATTCTAAATCTTTGATAATTAATCCAAGAATCTCAATTGGGGTATTCGGATCAATTTCTTCTCCCAAAAGAAGATGAGTAGACAATTTAGATGCATACTCAGAATTCTCATTCAGTATAAACTCTGACTCAACAGCATTCCTTCTTTTTGGTGGAATACTGCTCAACTTGATATTCCTCCTATGTGGATGTCTTTGATCAGCGAAACCATCAGGAGGACGAGGAGATTTCTCTTCATCATTATTTAAAATGGAAAAAAGACGAGGAACACTGAGCAAAAATGGCTCATGTTTTTCATCTTGCATTTAAATTCTAAACGAACATAAAAATTTGAAAAAAACGAGTATTGCCACTCAAGTTTAAAACTTCATTAAGTGAGGGCGATCTCCCTTTTTAAGGGTGAAGGGGGCCTTCAAGTATTCTACCATTTCTGGAACTTTTTGGGCAACACTCTCAATTTGAGCAGCCGAGGATCCAGCTGGAACTTCAAGATGGGTGGAAGTAGCAATAACGAAATCTTGATCAATCTCGAAATCTGAAATTGCTGGGCCAGCTACCTTAATATGGCCAGCACCTAATTCAGCAACAACAACAGCACGTTTGCCCTTGTTTTCACCATCAACAATAATAACAACAGTGCCAACCTTCAAAGATTCGCGTGTTTTACGTTCTGGAATTGGGCAGGCGCACTTTTGGATAGGATCAATTTCGTGAGCAACTGCTGGTCTAGCAAATGAAACGCGTGGGATTCCCCTCCAGCATGGGTGTTTATAATCTTTCTTAGCACTTGGGGCAATAAAGAGAAGCTCAGACATTAAAAGGCCACTACACACAAATTTTCAGAGTAACCACCGAAACCGCTTGGTCCTACTTTACATGATTTACAGTGTACGTTTAGGAATTTAAGATGAGGATTAGGGACCGGAGTCAAGAGTCCCATTTTACTCATGGGATTAACGATATGCAAAATGAGCTTCATAATTATGTAGAAAGAATGGGAGCACGGATCCGTGAGAGATATGGGATAGCAGAAGAGTATAAGTATCAGCTTAGGGAATGTGATTCTGGTGTTATTCTTGTTTACGGCAGACTTTATTCTGGTTTTCAAGAAGAAACCGAGGATGAAAAGTTTTCTCTTAAGCGAGCTCGTTTGAATCTTCCTAGAGTTTTTGATATTCCAGTATTGAATATTAAATTTGGGTCTGGGGTGACACAAGGATTTTTCTGTGGGCAAATAATTGCTGCGAGAGGTACTATTATCGATAATGAGTTTACTGCTGAAGAAGTGTTTACAGATCTTAGGTTGCAATTAGTTGATCCAATTCCAGAGAGTTTTAGTCAGAAAATTGTTGTTTGTTGTGGGCCCTACTTCAAAGACGATTTGTCAGTATTGAATCAAATTAATAAATCAGTGCTTAGGCACCAGCCTGATATTGCCCTATTCCTTGGTCCATTTGTAGTCGAAAATACCCCAATGTTATATAACAAAGACTGTTCGAAAACAGCTGAAGATCTTACAAAAGAAATCATCGAAACCCTTTCTGATTCTATTCCAAATTCACTGTTCATTGGTAGTCCGGATGATTTAATAGGGTTTCCATTTTTGCCAAATGGCAAGATATTCACATCTGGAGCTAATTATACTGTATCAGGAGACCCAACATTCATATCCATCGGTCCGCTTTCAATAGCAGCTACTGCTCATGATGTGCAGTTTGCCACCGCGAAGCAATTTGATGGACCTACCTCTGGGAAACTCAAAGAGATTTCCAAACAATTTGCACATCAGTGCTCAACATGTCCTGTGATTGATCCCAAAGTCCAATTGTTCCACATCAAAAAGCTGGAAATCGAATCGACCCCCCACATATTCATATCTCCAACCAGGTTTGTTCAATCATCTGAAGATATAGATGGAACCAAAATTGTATGTGTCCCATCTTCGTTTAAATCAGGGAAAATAATGCCATTTGCCATTATAAGTTGCAATAATGGGTTTGTTGATGTTACTTTTCAGAATTGAAATAAAAATTTGGGAATAATTAACAGAAAACCTACAATTCATTTTACGTCCGCACTCATAAATGGAGAATCAAGAAAAAGAACGAACAAACAGCGTTCTGTACAATGTGATGATAGGAGCGTTTATTGCTATGTTTGATAGTGGTATTTTGAACGTTGGTCTTCCAACTCTCCGTACAGCATTTAATATTGACATTTCGACTGTTAAATGGGCCACTTCCGCATATGTTTTGTCGATGTCGTCTTTATTACCAGTTGTTGGATCCCTTGCTGACCATATTGGAAGGAAAATGCTGTACACCTATGGATTTTTAATAATTTGCATATTTACTCTTGCTTGCAGCTTTGCTACTTCATTTAATATGCTTATAGCGTTTAGAGCGTTGCAGGGAATCGGTGGTGCAATGTTTATGGCTAATGGTTTAGCAATTGCTGCTGAGTACTACCCTGAGGAGAAAAAAGGCGAGATTTTAGGGATTCTATACGCCACACAAGCTTTCGGAGGTCTTACTGGTCCTCCAATTGGTGGTATTTTGATTGGATGGTTTGGTTGGCGATCTGTTTTCTATGTAACATTTGTTATTTCTTTAGCAGCATATATCATATCATATAAAATAATCCCAGATGATGAGAAAGAAGAGTTTGTTTTAGCTGATTTTGATCTCGTAGGTGCAATAACCATTGTATTATTTATATCTGGCTTTGTTTTTGGCTTCTCTTCTATTAAGAAATATGGATGGTCGAGTCCAAAGATCCTTATCAGTGTTGGGATATCAGTATTGTCACTAATTATCCTTATTATTCATGAGTGGAAACATGAGAGACCTGTTTTGCCTTTGATTGTTTTCCGTAACTGGACATTCTCAGCTTCTCTATGTGCCTCATTTTTGGCACATACAACAATGTATTCTCCTGAAGTTCTCTTGCCTTTCTACTACCAAGATATAAAGGGGTATGATTCAGTGAAAACAGGTTTATTAATGATTGCATTTCCAGGAGCTATAGTTCTGGCGTCTCCTCTAGGAGGGTATCTTGCAGATAAAATCGGACCGACTATAGTAGCAACAACAGGTTTGACTCTTAATACCCTTTTCCTATTAGTATTATCAACAGTCAAAGTTGAGACTTCACCATACTTAGTTTTCGTCAATATTTTAGGTATTGGGATGGCTCAAGGTTTGTTCTTATCGCCTAATAGCTACGCTTTGATGGGATCTGTACCGAAAGAACATTATGGTACTGAAACTGGCTTAAATCTGCTATCTAAGAATTTTGGAGCAGTGTGTGGATACACATTCTCTGTTGAGTTGTTTGTAATCTATCTGAAGGCAGGAACCACAGAAACATACCCAACTAGGTACATTAACAGTGTGTCTTCGGTGTATAAAATAGAAGCGGTGTTAAGTTTCATCGGTCTCCTACTTTCAGCAAACAGGCAGTATAAGAACCCTGAGTCAATAACGGAAGAGTCCGATTAAATAAACTCGTCAGTTTTTTTCGATGGCGCTTCGTCCCAAGTTAGACAGAAAACAATTCATTGATGCAGTTGCCCAGGATTCTGATAGTAGTGGTGAAGAAGAGGAGTATTCGGATTATGATAACGAGGATGATTCTATTGTAACATCTGACGATGATGAACTTGCGCCAAGTGTTGTCAGTTATTTGAAGGAAAATAACGACCGTAAATCTAGAATGAAGGAAGAAAAAAAGAAAGTCACTAGTTTTGTTGAAGAGTACAAGAAAAAGGAGTATATTGAAGAAACGAGTATTAATATTGTTGTTAGTGAGAAATCTTTGAGGGTTCCATTTAATCAGTACCGTCTCCACTTGGAACCAAATAAGGGGACACATATTCTTTATCAGGTTAGAGTGGAACCAGGAAAAGAAGATAAGATCTGTAGGCAACTCTTCAGAAGAATGTTTTCTGATGATGAAGATTCTATGGATTTGACATATCCAACAATATTCTCTGTTTTTACACCAAGATTAGGTTTTGGTTTTATTTTTGTTGAGTCAATTACTCTGGCTGATGTTATTACCTTTATTCAAGACGTGCCTGGTGTTAAAACTAATAGGCCTGTTATGGTACCATATGAAAATATGGTTCCGTTGATTTCTCCTCCTCCAAAAATATTCTCTCTTACTCCTGGTGGCTTTGTCACTGTTAGGAGAAATCCCAATAATAATGAGAGATACAAGGGAGATATTGCCCAAGTAATTGATGTTGATATGAATGGAAACAAAGCTGTTATTAAATTAATCCCAAGAATTGACTATGATGAACTTAGAAAATGGAATCCCGAAGATGGCAATAGGGTTCAATCACGATTGAATAGTTTCAAAGGCAGTGCGTATATTCCTCCTCAAGGAGATTTTAACGTTGGTAGAATTAAAAATGAAATTGAGGGTATTGTTACTAATTCTTCAATGAAAATAAATGGAAGGAAGGTTCTCTTCAATAACTGGGATGAAAGATTGTTTAGTGGACCGTTTGTCTATATTCCAGTTCCATTTAAGTATATTATTCATCAGGAAATGATAGAGACTTCTGAAATTACATCTAAATTTAAAGATGGTGTTGCTGATTTTGAGAAGCAAATTCCCAATTTCGAAAGAGAAATGATAAGATCATTGGGTCTTGCATCTTCAGCATTATTGAAACAAGGTGATATTGCAAGGATAAGAGAAACTGAAGAATATGGTGGTATGGTTGTAAAAATCTTATCAATAAATGGGACAAGCGCTTTTGTTGAACCAAAAGATGGTGAAAATTCTGATATTCAATTCCATGTCGAATTAGATTCTTTGCAAAAATACTTTACCCAAAGAGACTATGTTGAAATAACTAATGGCCCAAATAAGGGACGAAAAGGGGAGATCGTTTCTGTAAATTATCAAGAAGGCTTTGCATCCGTTATGATCTTTTCTGTATTTGAACCTGTTAAAGTTGAAATTACATTTTTAGCTCATACATCAAGTCTCTCTACTAATGTCAACGTGCTAGGTCCGTTTCGTTTAGAAGATTTTGTTCGTCTTACTGACAATTCTAATGGGGTTATTTGGAGAATCGAGCAAGGCCGAGCATTTGTTTTATTGGAATCAGGCGCTTCAAGACCAGTTGGGTTATCTGAGATTCAATCTAAAGCTCATGATTCATATACCAAAGATTCCAAGAGGAATAACCTATCAATTGGTAATAAGGTGAAAGTGAGTGAAAAAGCAATTAGTGCAACAGTAATTCATATGAACAAGGAATACATTTTCGTTAAAAGCCCTCACATTTTGGAATATGGAGGTATTAGTGTATTCTCGCCTAGTGAGGTTTCCTTAATCAAAAGTCAAGGCGATACTAATCAAACAATTCTTGTACAGCCATTGAAGCCCCGCCAAGATCATTCGATTCAAGGAAAAACAATTAAAATAATGTCAGGACCCAATAAAGGATGCCTTGCAGATATTAAAGAAGCTTATGAAACGGAAATCAAAGCTACCCTCCACTCAACTGGGCAAATGATTCGTGTCTCAAAAGAGAATCAAATCTTTAAAGACACTGATATTAAAAAGAATCAGAGCGGAGTCATCTGGATGTTTTCCAAACAAGCTAACTTGGGTTCAATATTTGGTAGCTCAAAGCCCGCCCCGCCAGCTTCGCGAGCCCCCGCTTTTTCATTTTCCAATCCTTCATATAATTAAAGAGCAATCGATAGACACACTTTTTGTAAAATGAACATGTTTACATCAAGAAAACAACAGTCAAAAGCTTATCAAATCTTTTTATAAATATTTCAATTTTCATGCTCCAAAAAAAAATGTAAATCATTTATTGTCCCCATAGATGAGTGAGCAAATCCACGATCCTAATAAGAGATATCTTCGTTGTGAACTCATAAATGAGAGCAAGAATAAGAAAGTATATAGAACTCTTGATAAAGAGGAGGCTATTTCAGCTGATTGGGTCGAATTTGCATTTGATGGAATTTCTAACGATAACCTGGAGAATTTAAAGAGATTTATATCTATTTACTCGAAGATTAATAATCCCAATCTGATTAAGATTTATAAGGCCTGGATTGATCCCAGCCGTCACTTGTTGATCTACATATCCGAACAGTTTAGTAATGTAACAATAAGAAATTATATCAAAAACGTAGTTCATAATGCTGGTTGCACTGTTATAAGCAAATGGTGTGTTCAAGTGATTTCAGCTATCGAGCAATTGCATATGTGTGACCCTCCAATTCAGCATAATAATTTATCATGTGATAGTATTTTTATTGATCCCAGTGAAGGAATTATCAAGGTTGACGTTCCAATTTTGGATTCCATAATTTATAATTCTGTCCCTCCTCTTGCCGCTCCAGAGGCGCAAAGAGGGTTTTCCGTACCAAAATCTGATATATGGTCGCTTGGACTTTGTGTTATTGAGATGGCTACAAGTGAGATTCCATATTCGGAGTTTACCAATCTTGCTAGTGTGAGAACGTCTATTCTTGCAGGAGCTTTGCCCACGGCAATAGCCAAAATTTCAGATCCATCCGTGGCTGATTTTGTCACAACCTGTCTGTTACCAGTTAATCAAAGACCAACTGCTTCACAACTTCATGAATATTCTCTAATATCTGACTTTTATGATTATAAAGTACCTTCTCCTTCGCCAAAATCTATTCCTGCTCCTCAAAATGAAGACAAATTAAAGGTCCTCTTAGAAAAGCAACGAATTGAAAAAGAGGCACTTAAAGAAAAGCATTTAACTGCCAGAAAGGAGCTTAGAATGAAGATTCTTCTGAAGAGGGCTCGACTTTGATTTTTAAACAGCGTTTGATGTGCATATTTTATTAACAATCTATTTTGACGACTGGAATTCAAAAACTCGCCGGCATATTGGGCATGAACTATTTGACTGTGGCTGAGCAATCCATTTTTCAATGCATTGTATATGAAAAGCATGGCCACACCTACCTAAAACTATTGGGGAATCATCTCCTGGAAATTTTACACCTGGAGCTGCCATTTCAAATTCAGTATTACATATCCCGCATATGTGCTCATCCATCATATCCCATTTCCAAAGGGCAACTGGTTTCCAAGATACAACTTTTGCCTTCATGTCGGTTTAAAATATCAATGAATTTTTTGAATAGCTGTAAAGTTTGTAAATTCGCATAAACTTATTATAAAAAATACTGTCCTGGGAAGCAGGACATTTCAGATCTAAATCCAGAGATTTTGAGAGTTCAGAGATAATTAATTCTATATGGGGTGATTCTGATAGAAATTCGGATAGCAATATGATGCATCTGTTATTCTCGCATGTCAAAAAGCTATACAAAAGTTTTGTGTCTGATTTATGAGGATGACAAAACACAATATTGAAGAAGGAATACCAAAATCTGTCTTCTAAAAAAGTGTTGATGTTTGAAGTCTTGTACGAATATGTTAAGGAATCAACGATCAACATATGAATATCCTCTGAGAATCCCTTGGAGAAATCTTCGATGGCTAGAATATACAAAAAATCCAATGATTGATTCTCAATTGGTTCTCCAAAAACTCTGAGTTGATCAATCACTCTAGCAGCGAGAAGCAAGCTATTCGATGTGATAGATAATTGAGGATCTATAGATATTATAAATTGGAATAACTCGTTTGTAAATTGATGATTATGGAGTTTCAGAGCGGTTTTAAGAGCTTTTGGAATAAAGAACTCATAATCATCTTTGGTAACTCGATTTGAATATGATAGAACATATAAAGCATTATTTAAAGATTTGAAGCATATTGATATAGCTTCACAAAAGCAGTTATTAGATATTAATAACTCAACAATTGGAAATACTTCAAGATCAAAATATGGACTATCTATAACCCCATTTATCAAAGCTATAAGCAAAGGATAATCATGAGAATTTTCAGACAAATACACAATATACTCCCTAATAATAGGATAATGTGAGTATTTTGATATCTTCTTAAGGATTTTATAAGAATATGGAGGTACATTATTTGTGCTGGATAGTAAAAGAGTTAATGGTATCCCATAGTGAAGATATGCATCAAGAACGCAATCCATTATATCGTCTTCTGAAGCCCAATGAACAACTATATCTGGAATAAATTCTAAAAGGATTGGTGTGACAATTTCATTTTCAAAAACATCCTCAAAAACATTGCAAGTTTTGATTGAAAGTAGTGCTAAAATTGATGATTCAAATAAAAACCCCCTTTTATAAGCAATCTCAATGATTTTCATTGCAGATTTCCCAATTTCTTCCTTATAATTGTCAGAAAGACCCTCTTTGGCGAATAAAAATAGATGGCACACAAATTCAAAATACCAATGAAACTGGCAAGCAGTTAAATTGACATCAAACTCAAGAGTCTCAATTGAAAAAAAATGCTTAATAGGAGTCTCCCCTATCATGGAAACTTGCAACTCCATTATCCTCTCAAATAGAGATTGATTTTCTTCTTCAACATCAAATGCATTAGATACTTGAGCATCAAGAAAATACTTTATAGATTCCAAAGCTTTATCAGATGCTAACTCTGGGAAATTGTAACAAGCCTTATACATGCAGAGCAAGACTGTTTCCAAATCTTCCAAACTATCATTATGGGAATACTCGTACCCTAATTGAATCGAGAAATCAAAACATTTTTCGGAAAAGATATTCTGGTCAAAAAGGAATGTGATGATTAAAATCAATGGAATGCTACATGTTTTATACTTGAAAAGGATGAGATTTTCAATACAGCCAAGAAATAGTTCATATTCATTTATCTTTTTCTTAACACTCCCTAAAAACTTGATAATCATTAAAGCAGAATCCTCATTAGGTCTGTTAATTTCTTCAACAGCAATGAGCCTTATATAGTCCTGAATAATAACTGAGAGTTGGTCAAAATAATCTTTTATCTCCACTTCATAACCATTTAGAACGCTAAACTCTTTTAAATAAGATTCATCTATAGATTTAAAATATGTTTGTATAAAACTAATAAAATCAGCTGATGGATTCTGAGCAAAGGATGTCGTCATTTGTTTCAACATTGTTGGAAATATATCAATATAATATCTAATAGCTACAGGACTAAATAAAAATGTTTCCTTGATATCTTCAATTACTTGTGAGTCTCTGGATAGCAAAATTGGCAGAATTTCATTATTAAGCCTTCCAGAAACTGCAAAATAGTAATCAATATCATGATTCATTATATAATAAAGCAAAAATTTGGATAGGCATGTAATAATTGCGCCCATTCTGCTGTCTGCTGTATCCATACTGTTACATATTGCAATAATCTGTTCAATGTACTGCTCAATATCTCTAGAAACAATATTAAACCCAATAAAATTGGAAAACTGAAAGAAAAAGGCATATGATAAAGTAATATTACACGAAATGTTCAAACTCTCCTTACAAAGATTAAAACCATAAAATAATCCTTTTTGTCGATATAAATCAACTAATAAATCAATGAATGACTGATCAAAATTCCTACTTAGCCCAATTTTTTCAAGCTCATAAATTTCTTCTTCATACATAATGCACCAAAATGCTTTAATAACATATCTATTGTTCCAAAATTATTTAATGTTTCCCATAGTTTTTTCATCCTCGCAAAGTTTCTCTTCTGGAAGCAATTTTGTTATTTTGGGGACGTTATTTATGAGTTGTATTGCTACTAGTGATGGAGGAGGTCTATTCGTTTCAAGTTCAAATAGTTATGTGAAAATTGATGGGTGCTCATTTATTTCTTGCAAAACAATTGGAAATGGAGGTGGTTTTTTCTGCAATTCTAATATTTGTGAGACGAATAATTGTTGTTATCAGTACTGTGATTCTAAACTGGGGTCTTCAATGTATACATCATGTAGCTTCAATAGTAATATTCGGTCATCTTGTTCTTTTGGAAATTCTTCATCCGCTGGATCGTTTTTATTATCTGGTTCTGATACAAATTTCTTATATGGGAATGTTTCTTTTCATCATTCTGATAACCAAGTCACCCTTTTGTATGTCACATCTCAAACAAAGCACAAATGCTCATATGGATCTTTTGTTCATTCAAAAGATTCGAGTGGGTGCTCGTTTACTATTCACTATTCTAAGGATTCTGTTCTTGAATATTCCAATATATATAACATATCATCAGGTCAACAATACTCATTAATTTTTTTTGGGTGGAATTCCAGAGTTAGGGTAGAGAATTGTCTTCTTTACAAAAGTACACACCCTAAGGGATTTGAAGAGTATTCTAATACCAATGGGCAATTTTACGAATTTATTGGATGTTCTGTTAATTTCCCTCTAAGTGATTTTGGTTCATGGAATACTAGTGGATCAATATATAGTCTTAGTGCGACATATGTGCAACCTGTTGGTAATAATCATTATGATTGTAACATATATATAGGTCCTGCAACAGAAAATAAAAAATTTAATACAAAAGGATTCTTATCCCAGATAGTGTATTTGCTCTTTTCCCAATAATAAACATTTGGCATTTTTATATTGAATTTTTTCAAATGAACAATCAGATTTCTGAGAATTAATGTCATTAATGGAAATAGATTCATTTAGGATTCCTTTCCAGATTGTTCGGGTTGTTCCGACTTTAACTAAGGAGTCATTGAGGAAGGAAAAACACGGAAACCGGAAAAATGAATGTTATATTTGTGGGGAATATGTTGATGATTCAGGTATTGAGATCAATGGGAAAAGGTGGCACAAAGATTGTTTCTCATGCGATTTGTGTAGAGGGAAAATAGTTGGAGAGAAATATTGCAGAATTGAAAACCATCCTCTCCATATATTTTGTGGATTGTCAATAAATGGGCCTCATTGTTATGTTTGTTCAAAACCCATTGTAAATAGTGAAGTTGTGGAAGCTTTTGGAAAATACTATCATCAAAACTGTTTACAATGCTCATTATGCAGAACCACAATTAAACAAGATGAACAGATCGACCAAAAAAGGGGAATACCAGTATGTTCTCAATGTACTTACAAAGTTAAAAAGCATTGCCTGGTATGTCATAACAGTGTTGAAAGAGGAGAGAGATTTTTATTCAATGGAAAAGTATTCTATGTTCATTCTGAATGTTGTCATTGCTCTGAGTGCAAAACAAAAATAAAAAGAGATACATTTGTTGAAGAAAGCGGTGTTTTGATGTGTAAGAGCTGTTGGATCAAAGTGAGCTCAAATATTTGTCAAGGATGTAACAAGATTGTTCTTCAAAAAGATAAAGTTCAGTTTCAAGGAGTATGGCATTCATTTTGTATTTCATGTTCAATATGTGGAAAAAGACTTGATAATTCAATTCCCAATATTGAAAATAATAACCTATATTGTAATAGATGCTTTGAATCCCTAAATGATAGATGTGCAGTATGCAAAATCATTATGAAAAATGATGAAAAAATTGAAAGATTCAATAGATTTTTCCATCGAACTTGTTTAAACTGCACTAAATGTGGGCAAACAATACTAGAGAACAATGCTGTATTCGAAAAAAATGGTCTAGTGTGTCTGTCCTGTCACCACAAAAAGTAAACCATACGTTTATTAATGAGTTTGCCCCAAGAACAGATTTTGGAAGCTCCGGAGCAATTATCTACTTTCCTAACAGGTGTAGATATTGATGTTGATCAGTGGAGGGCACAGACTGTTGAAGAGTTGCAGAATTGGCTGGAAACAATTAAAAATAAAAAAACTGAGTTTGGGGATCCTATAGTCGAGTTCCCTGAAGGCTGGGATAAACTCACTGATATGAATCAAAAGCAACAATTCGATGTTATTGCAAACGGAATAACCCAGAACCTCAAAGGTAATGATGCCAAAGAAGCAATGAACGACCTACAAAGCATAAGAGCTCAAGCTGAAAAAATACGACAATTGGATAAAACACTTTCTGGGATTGAATCAAGTAGTTCCGATGATGAAAAAGAGAACGAGGAGGATGACATTTTGGACTCTGATATTAAAATACCAGATATTGATACATCTGGACCTAATCCGTTTGATATTCCAGAAGATTTGATGAAAAGACTTCAAGAAATCGACCAAATTGTAGGTAAAACCAATGAGGATGCGGATGAGTGTCCTAAATCTCTGCAAGAGATTAATGAGGAACTTCTTAAGCTTTATCAGAGTGATATTCAAGATTCAAAAACTGAGACAAAACCTGAAATTCCAAAACAAATTGAACCCATCTCGAAGATAATACCACCACTACAACAGATTCCGGAATCAACTCTATCAAGACCAAAAAAGGCAGCAACAAATGCGAAAAGAAATAAGTAAATTATTTTTTAAAATGGCTTAGTCAAAGGCCTAATATCAGTAACAAGTTGTGACAATGTTGTCATTTGGGACCACCACGAAGGTGCCACACCACCTTTAGAATTAGTTTTAAGAAGTTGCTCAAATCGAGCCCATATGAATGTTATTCTTTTTGCTATCTTTTGTGATATCTCTTGTGCATTCTGATTATCACAAAGTTTTTGATTTTGAGAATCAATGATCATTTTGAGTTTCTGCGTATGTTTCTCTCTGAAATCTGTTGCAATATCTTTCAAATCCTTTTCGGATATATCGATTCTTATGGGATTCTCCCTGATGTCATCTGTTGAAAATCCCCTTTTCACTACACTCATTAATTCTGAGAATTGGCCCTCAAGAGAATAATCAATATACTCTTTGTGGAGCTCCATATTCTTCTTTTCAATTCCTTCATAGAGGGGACCTCCTCCAACATTTTGAAGAGTGATTAGAATATGATAATAATTATTGATTAGAAAAACAATAGACAATTCTTTGGTACTCATTTGTCTTGAAATTTTACCAAGCAGCAAATATACTTCCTCGCTGGTATGGTACAGCTCAGTCATCATATAGTTGGATAAGTCTGGGTGTATCAATTGAGTAATTGATGAACAAAACTCAGAGAACCTTTTCGTCATTGCTGTAACATGATGACAAGTTGTTGGGTTTTCTAAAAACATTTGTGGATCAATTTGTTGCAGGGTCTCAATATTCTCTCGAATAATCATTCGGAACCTCTCTGCATATTTATTAGTTATCCCGTTTAAATGGGCTTCTAATAGGTTAATGGTTCGACGGTTCATTTCATTTTTATGGGATATCGAAAAACGCAATAAAAACAAAATACATATGGGATCTGTGATTCTTGATATCAATGTCTCAATAAATTTTTCTAAAAATCGGACAGTGGTACCAAATATCAAAATTCCAACATTTGTGTCATCGAAAAAGGAACTGCAAAACAAATGCTCAGATGTGAATGAATCAATTAATGTCTGGTAAAGTGATCTGATTAGGGTTTCGCATGGATATGTGCCATCTCCAAAAGGCTGAGGTGGTGATAATAGCTCATTGAGAAGCCTTTGTCTATCACCCAAAGAAAAAAACTGAGTTGCTTCTCCTATGATACGCTTTGTTTTCCAAAACCCGGTTTGTAAAATTGGTATCAATGTCTCCCTTGCTGTAGATAACGGAGACATTTGTCTAATTATTCTTTTTGTTAACATTCGAAAATTCTCAAGATATATTCTAGACATAATTTGGATATAATAGTTTCTCACCGACTCTTCAACATCACTAGAGTTGCTCTTAAGAAACCTGATAAGGTATCTACACTTTAAAAGCCTTGTTTGTATGTTAAATAATTCAGTACCATAGCACAGCTTTATCTCATTAATCCTGTCGATAAGCCATTTTCGGATATTTTCCGACGCTTTCATCCTCAAAACATCGAGAGGTTGCTTGGCCTCTTGAGCTGCAGGTGTATTTCTAACATCTTTCTTTTTGGAGAATGAAATTTTTCTATGTAGTTCTTCTAAAACTTTAATATAGCCTACTCCAACTTCTCCATTAACTATTTGATGAATAAACTGGGATGAAATGGTTACATCACTAGCAAAAACCCCTAATTGGGATTCAAGCGCCTTTTTATTTCCCAATTTTATAGTTATAGATTGTGATCTGGTTTGAAGAGCACATATATCGGTTGATAATTGTCCTATCGAACTTTTAAACTTATCTAGAGTAACTTCAATATCACCTAGAGCTTCATCGCAAGCACATACTTGCTCATAAAGATATCCGGAAAGTTCTATTTGGCTCAAATAAGATTCAAGAGCTTCATGTTCCGCTTCTTGTAGTTCGGCATTGATTTGTGTTTTATAATTCTTTAAATCAACTCCATTACATAAAACTTCGTTTACAGATGGTATCGAGGCAAACATGGCTATATCCTGTTCCATTTCATCAAAATTCGGATTTCCTAGTGTTATTTCAGGAGTCGAATAACTCATAGTACAAAGTCACTTTTAGTTAAGGAGGGAAAAATCAACAACTGGTAGATGATCAACTATTGGTACATATCATCATGAAACTTGAGTTAGAAGAGTAGAAGATTATTGTTCATCCATTATTTGAAAAGACACAGTTAATGAACATTGAGTAAGAATAATTATTATACTAATATTTCTAGAGTAACCAATAGATCTTTAGATGAAACAGAAAGAAGTGTTTATATTTTAAGACCTTTCTTGATATACATATCCAAAACAGCATCCCCAATGATATCATTATCATTCAACCACAAAAAAGTCACAATTCAGGGGTTTTTGGAGTTTTTATTCTCAGGTTAATATTGTTGATTAAATCAATGGGTTGGTATTCTTAATTCATAATTGGGAAGTAGTGGTGAATTATTTGGATAAATATCAAAATAATCAGGATATGTACTAGTTTCTGGATTTTTGATCTCATTGATTACCTAAATGGGCAATGCATCATATGGTATAATTGAAAAATTACATTGGCAGCAAAAAATTGTTTTTGAATAAACAAATTACTTGTACCAAAAAAGAGAACAGATTGTATTTTTTGTGCAGTAATATGAAGGAAGAAGAATCATTAATTGAGAATTTCCTTATTTTTAATTTTTGCAGATTTTCAATTACTGTGTCTTTTCATACAAAAATGGAGCAATATTCTTCAACTATGTCCAGTCTCATGATTATATGTATTAATTTTTGCTCTGCTTCTAATGAACATTTATCTCATCTAAGGATTTCTCAGTTAAATCAAGTGGAGTATCGAACAAATATCTATTCATTTTCCAATTGTGATGGTAGAATTTCCTTTTTCATCAGGATCTTATAAAATTATGTTTTATTAAATAATGATTAGAAGAATTGTAGAAATGAATAACAATGAGCTAAAAACTGTTGAATAGTGGCAATAGTTTGTGTGTAAATTACATTTAGGGTCGAAAGTCCTCAGAGATTCATCAAAACTTCGAAATGGGGTTGCTGTTGGGGATGGGAATGGGGTTTGATTTGGGGTGGCAGTTGGTGATGGATATGGTGTTGGTATTACACAATTTGGGAAAACACCATCGATCTTGCAAAAATTGGATGAACATGTATATGAAACATCCTTTGTGATAAGTTTCTTGGTTTCTCCAGATTTCTCATAATAAACAGACCCATATGCTTGGATTGATTGAGTTGCCACGTGAGATTGATACAGATAGCAACTTGTATCATTCAACAAAAACCAATCACTTGTTCTTGATTTCACAGAAGAACCTTGAATCCAATAATATGTAGACCATGCAGCATCATTGCCTCCATTTGTTGTTCCTTCATAAATCAATCGGTATTGTCCTGTAACTGGGGGACAAAAAGAACCTACCATATGAAGGTCATTATAGACTTGCGTTGGAGTGAGTGCTGTTTCGATAATAGTCGAAGGTCCATTTCCCTGATAATATGATGTACCAGGATAACAGTTAGATGGTAAAGAAACAGAGACCGAAATCAAGAAGAAAAACATAAAAACTAAATAAAACGTCAAATAATCTGTTTGTTAACAATATTGAAATTTTCCTTTTGTGAGGAATCTCTTCAATTTCACAAACGTTGAAATTGCGAAGATTTGAAAAAACTTCTTTACACAGATTAACCCAATTATCTAGATGATCTTGGTAGGAATCCTGACACGGATTGGGGGAGAAATAATTCGAAGTAATTCTGTCTTCCTTTTGTATATGTATGGCCTGATAATAATGTTCATTGGCTTAGATGCAACTGATGTCAGATTCTTGTGAATGTTATTGTTATCAATTTTAAATTTTTGGAATGTTTTTTCCAAAAAACTCATGACTGACATTGCTGTTGGCCTTTGTTGAGGATCCTTTTTTAACATTGATCTAATTAGGATATCAATATCATATCCCATGTTTCTATTTATCAAAATGATTCCATTAGATATTATCATTTTCAACTCTTCTTTTGAAGAATATTCAAATGGAATCTTCCCTTGTAATAAAAAAGCCAATGTCACACCAAGGGACCAAATATCTGCTTTTAACGGACAATATTGTTCCTTGTTTATGACCTCTGGTGGAGCATACACAATTGAGCATTTATAATCATTACATACCCCAAATGCAGAAAGTTTAATGCTGATACCAAAATCCGCTAATTGAGGCCTTCCATATTTATCAAATAAAATATTATGGGGTTTGATATCATGATGAGAAATCCCATTGCGATGAGAACACTCAATGGCACTTGCTATTTGAAGAGATATCTTAAGAAATCTATCCAGTTTCATGGGACCATTCCTTTTAATCTCTTCATCAAGAGATCCTCCTGGGCAATACTCAAGAATCAAGACAAATAGGCTATTCTGTTGAAAGTAGTCATAGAGTCTAATAATATTCGGGTGGTCGAGTTTGCTAAGAGCTTTGGCTTCGGAAAATAATTCATTTGCTATCTCATTGCTCCCCTTCGAATATAATGGAATTACTTTGGCCGCAAAATCCCTATTGAACTTCTTTGATTCAACCAAATACACTTCAGCAAATCCTCCATGGCCAATCATACTCTTCACTGAGTACCCATTAAGATTATCACCAGGCTCGAGCATATGATTGTCATTCATTAAATGAATTCAGTAGATATCACGTTTCCTCTAAATAGTTTGAATTAATTATACTTTTTGATTCAACAAAATAATGATTATTTTAAGAAAAATGCTTAAAAAAGTTTTATTTTGAGTTTTTGAATGAAAAACACATTTTCAGAGACAAATTTGATAAGGTTTTTATGACGTAAACTGGAATACTTTTTGAACTACTCTGTTCGGATGTTGAAGAACGATTAAATGTCTAACTCACCTTCTTCACCAAATTCTAAAAATCCTATTCCTCGAGGCTATCATGAACAAGATCTTTCACAAGTTGTTTCCCCGGAAGAGCTTGCTGAACAAAGAAGCCAGTGGTTATCCAGGCTTTTATCTGAGAATCCGCAAATTCTAGCTCTAAGAGAAAGAGTCCTGCCATGGACAGGGGGGTTTTCTTTTGCAAATGTCGTTCATACAGATACAATCGCCTCATTATCGCATGTTAATAGACATGTGATAATGGAATTAATTTATCAACATTTACACGCTATCGGTATGCATCACACTGCAGAAACGCTTCAAGAAGAAAGTGGCCATGAATTTCAAAAATCTGATCAACAATGGGACAAAACTGACCTATTATTGCTAGTTTCTTTGGGAATACTTCCAAGAGAAGATCCATGGATAATAACGCCTGATATTCATCATCAATTTGTTGAAGAAAACCTTGAAGAAGACTTCTTCGCATCTCCATATAGAGAAGATCCTTCAGAGCTGTGGAAAGAGCTTCTTGATGATTCAATCAATGTTGTATATAGTTCGGAAACTGATAAATCTTTTTCGAAGCTGAAGGCTGCTTCTTTAAGGAGAATTGCCGTTCTTTTAGTTACGTCTCCTGTTGAACAATTTCCTAATCGAGACAAAGATAAGTTTTTCCTCACACTTCACTCTATAACTACATCTCATCACTTCTTTGAACATCTTCTTGCTCTCTTTAATTGCGATAATCTCGAACCTCCTACTGAAGAACAGAAGAAGCTAATAATGGAGAAACAAAGCGCTCTTCGAATGGGTGTTATTAATTCGATTCGTGTTTGGATTAAACTTCATGGGTTATTCATTGGAAGAAAGACACTTAAAGCCTTTGGACAGTTTTTCCGTTCCATTTGCGATGACCCCAAGTTGAATGAATCATTAGACAAATATGCAAAGCCATACCTTGCTAAACTTCAGAATCTTAAGTATGGTATGGAAGAAGGTTCGGCTAATACACAGTGTCCTAAACCACACATACCTGATCCACAAATCATTTTCCGGCCAAACTTGAAGATTACGGACCCAAGTCCTATTGAAGTTGCTCGTCAAATCACATTATTATTTCATACATCATTTAGAGCAGTCCATTCAAGAGAATTTGTTGTTGCATTGGGTGAACAGAAACCCTCACACCAAACTCCAACACTCTCTGAGTTTTTTGAGTTTGGTGAGCGACTGACATTGCTTATATTAGAAACAATTGTAACATCATCCGATCGAACACTGACAATTAGTAAAATTGTCGAGATTGCCACACAACTTCACGAAATCGGTAACTTTGATGCTTTGGCATGCATTTTGAGGGCTTTGAAAAAGGATGAAGTTATTAACCAAATGTCAGTTTCAAATCAAGCTTTATCTATTATCAATTCTTTGTGGACAAAAAGCGGAGAAGACAATGGATCATTTAACGAATATCGGGTAGAAGTTATGAATAAGTATTCTAGCTGGAATCATATGATACCTAATTTGAGAATTGAATTGAAGTCAACACAAATAGACAAATCCCCTTCTTTCATTAATGGTTTGATTAATTGGGAAAAGCGGAAGGCTATTGCTGATGAAGCCGATTTATTATATAGGTTCCAAAATAGACCCTATAGCTTTACTCCAATTCCTCAAATACAGAGCATCGTCACAAAAGGTTCATTATTAACTGAATCCCAAGTTCAAGAAAAAATTGATCAAATTGTTCGTTCAAAATTCTTGCAATAAAAAACAATTTATTCTATTGATGGTAAAATTCCATTTCTCTCATTAAAAGTTGGAGATACTCTGTTTCTTCCGACTAATAATCCTTTTGTGGGTACTCGAGACAATACAGGGGTTGGAGTTATTCCTACTAAAGTATTTTCAGAATTCCTTGTTGGTTGGGCTTTTGGAAAAGAGAAACCACCACCGAATGATATTGGGGCAGAAACTTCGGTTATGAACATTAGATTACTTTGGCTCCTTTTCCGTTTTTCAAATGCTTCCGATTTGAGAGAGCTCACTGAACCTCGAGTACTGGTCAATTTGAGCTTGAGAATACCTTTTTCATTTTGAATATCATGTAATGGTGCATATTGTTCTCTGATCTGATCTTCAATGTACCTAATTTGTTCTTCAATTTTGCCGATATTGCTTTGGTATACACTTATATGATGTTCAACTTGAGCCTTGGAAATCTCATCACTTACTTTTGCATTCACAATCTGCTCGATGCTCTTCTGTATTTCGGCTTTTTGTTCTTGTAATTCAATAATCTTACAATGGACCTGATCAAGTTTGCCTAATAAAACTGATCTAAATTTAATATTTTTGACATATCCAGGATCAACAGCTTCAATCAACCTCCATCTATGAACATTCCTTGGAACCGCGAACTCATGCAACAGCGTTGTATATTTATGTTTCTCTACAATAATTTCACCATAGGCTTTTTGCATGAGTGATTCTGACTGTTTCATAGATTTCAAAGATGATGACAAACTCTCAGAGTGAGTCTTAAGTGACTCAATAGTTGATATGAGCTTATTAATCTCAGTTTTTTTGGTATTAAACATCTCTGATGAATTTTTAAGGCTGGCTAATTCTGTTTGGATATCATACCTCAAAGATGAGGTATTGAGCTCTTTCTCATGAATCTGGTCTTTCAACATTTCAATACTCTTTTCGAGAAGATTCCTCTCTTTCATTTGATGCATGCTATCATTTTGCGATTCGGAAATAATGAAATTAAGTGTTTGAATATCAGCCAAAAGGCGGGAAATGGCTCTCTCAGATGCAAGAATACCTGATTGACACATCTGTATATTCTCTTTAAGTGTAGCTATTTCATCATTAACAAGCCTACATTGAAAATGAGAATTTACCGTGGATTTGATCCTCTTGTTATTCTTTTTAGTACATTTTTCAATCTCAATTTTCAGATCATTGTTTGCTCTTTGGAGATCTTCAATCATTGCCTCTTTAGCTCTTATTTCAGTTTTGAACTCTTTTCGTTCATCTCTAACTTGGTTGGTCAATTGGATCTGTTGTTGGACTTTTTTCTGTAAATTTGATAACTCGGCTTCAAGCTTAATGTTCTCTTCATTATTAATCTTGTTGACATCGAGGCATATCTGCGAATTTGCCCCGATTTTAAAAACCAAAGAGCGCTTTTCGTCGATCTCATGAAACAATGAGGTTATTTTGTCCTTGAATTGTTGTATGTTCCCTTTCGTAGAAAAAGTTTCTTCCTTGATTGAAGAAATATTTCCTTTTTCTTCGGAAAGTGAATGCTTTGCCTTTAGCTCTGTTGATTTGAGATCATTTAGATCAGATATCTCTGATGTGATTTGCCTAGAAACCATGTGCATTTCATTCTCTTGATTTGATTCTTCAAAAATTGCTTCTGTGATTCTTGTTCTCAAATCCTTGATTTCTTTTCGAAGAGACTGTTTGACTGTTGCCAATTCTTTACCTTTAGCCAAATCAGCATCATACTCTTGTTGAAGGGAATTTAATTGCTGCTTAATCATATCACTCTCTTTTAAGAGATCGTTCTTTTGGTTTAAAGCCAAGGCAATTTGATCCTTAATTTGATCAATTCTAGCAATCCTGGCTATTCCAGACTTTTTAAGGCCGTTCAAATGATTTTGCCTTTTGGTGTTCTTCTCATTTCTAATTCGGTTTTCTTCTCTAATAGAATTCAATGATAAAATATTATCATTTTGGCTGTTTCGTCTATGGTTCATCTGATTTGTAAGCTCTGCTTTTTGCTTAGAAAGCTGAGAAATTTGTTCTTGTTGTGCTTTAACTTGAGGTTTTATTGATATAACAGTGGATCCAGTATCATCATTTTGCTTTTCTAATTCATTATGTTGGTTAAGGGACAGTTCATATGCTTTGGAAATTCTTTTATATTCTTCATTCAAGAGTTCATAATCCTTTCGAATTGTAGACACAGATAAAACAAGATTCTCATATTGATTTGTCAGTGATTGTAATAGGAAAGCAGAATCGCTGGTTTCTTTTCGCAGATTTTTTACATCTTGAGAGACCTCAAATAGGGATTGATTCTCTCCAAAAGAAAATGCTTCACCTTTTCGGACTTGCTCTGTCAATATCTGAAGTGATTTCCTGAGATTTGAAAGGATTATTTTTGATTTTGTTTCAGATGTATGGACGAATTGCACTATTTTTGCTGCTTCATCATACTCTGCTTTAAGATTCGCAATACTATCAGCAGTTGAGTGTGTGGAATTCATAATCATTTGAATCTTGGATGCATTAATGACTATTGATGTGTTTAGCTCTTGGCATTTTTCAAGAAGTTTCACATTCTTCTCATATGTAGTCTGAAAAAATGAAAACATGTCATTAATCCCAGCTAAATACCGTTTACACGATGGATACTGTTCCGTTAGCTCTTGGATTTGCGAGAAAGACGCTTTGATATCCTCCAGCAAATCACCCTCTGTCTCAAATGAGATAGAGACTTTCTCACTTGATTTCATTTTTAATAACGATCATACGATTATATAAACTAATTTAAAAATCAATTAATAAATCAATATACACACAACATCTCAACAAAAGAACATACAAAAAGGAAAACAACAACAAAGAGATCCAAAGTAGGTCGAAGAGTAAATTAATCGACCAACTTATGAGGAAATTGAATAAAACCGTTTTCATTAAATGGAACCAGGAAAAGAGTTCGACTTCAGTTTACATGCCAGAAACCAAAAGCTTAGCGAAAAACTAGGAGACTTCACATTTCTAAAAACCGGGACAACAATTTGTGCAGCAATTTTTGATGGGGGTGTTGTTTTAGGGGCAGATACACGTGCTACTGCAGGTCCAATAGTTGCAGTAAAGGATGAAATGAAAATCCATTATATTGCTGATAAGATATGGTGTTGTGGTGCAGGAACTGCTGCAGACAATGATAAAATTACTGATTTGATATCCTCAAAGATTAGACTTTATCAGATGAATACAAATAACGAACCACGTGTTGATCAGTGTGCCACACTGTTTGCAAACCGATTATTTAAATATGGAGGATATATTCAAGCAGCTTTGATTGTAGGAGGAGTAGATTTCCAAGGACCATCAGTTTTTACAATTTATCCTCATGGTTCTGTGACCAAAAGTCCATTTACATCGATGGGATCTGGCAGTCTTGCAGCTATTTCCGTTTTAGAGAATGGATGGAAGCCAAAAATGACTGAGGCAGATTGCAAAGAGCTGGTTGCTGATGCTATATTTGCTGGTATTACAAATGATTTGGGTAGTGGTTCTAATGTTAATTTGTGTGTTATTAAGCAAGAAGGTAGCCAATTCTTTAAGAACTACCGCATTACTAATCAAAGAAATTTCCAAGCTAATCTCTCTACAAAGAGCCTTCCAGTCGAGGTTATCAGAGAAACTGTAAGGCCCCTTTCGCTACCAGAAGTTCATCTTGAGATTTTAGATGGTGCTGCTTAAACTGATTGCAGATAGTTTTAATTTTTTTTAAATTAGGAATGCAAACATATTTTCGAACCAGTTTGGTGGTTCAAAAATATCTTTTTTAGTTACTGATGATGCTATACAATGGAAGAAATAATATGTGTGCGCCCATAAGAATGTGAATACAAATGTAAAAGTTGATGAACCTGTTCCAAAAAATGAATAGTATACTATTTGGACTATTGGAATTATTGATAATCGGAATGGAATAAAAGATGTGTTGATTATGATATCAGCGTTTGAAAAAAGTTTGCATGAATAATAAAACACAAAAAGAATGATTCTTATACCAAGATAAGGAGATGGATCAATAAATCCAGATATAATTGATCCAATACAATTAAAAAGATACATATAGATAAATGATCCGGGATTATTCGAGTAATAGAAATCGTTCACAAGCTTGAGGCATAAAAAAAATGTTATTAAATATATCCACATTTCCAAAGATGGTTCTCCGATTAAAAGAAGAGAAGTCCAAATTCTCCAATATTGAGATTCATTAATAATTAAATATGGACTAAAAAACATTGAATCGACCTGAATCCAGTTCAAATACCAAAATACAACAACAATGATATATGTTACGGATATTATTCGAGATGGAGTTAAAAAATAGTCTTCATCCATAAAAATTATGTTTACATAAAATTATTCATCATTTTGATCCAGCTCTTCATCTCTGACCAGTTCGACATCCTCAAAGCTCTCAAGAAGTACATGATCGATTTCAACTGGGAGGTCATTGACTGTATCTTCTCTTTTTCTTTGGCTTTGGATTGCTAATTCTAAATCATTAATAACAAAACACTTAGCTTTGCTAAGTGGCAATAATGAATTCTTCCTATGGCGAATATTTGAAATAGATATTTTCCCGTGTGTTATAAGTTCATCGAATATTGATAGATAATTATCATGATCATTGATTGCTGGGTGTTGTATTAATTGATTTAAAACTACAGTGGGCAATGTTATCAATCGATTCTGTAATTCTGGTAAGTGCATTGCGATAAATTCGATGGCATATGATGGATCAATATTTCTTGATACCATTTTAGATATTTTGGTGAACACTGATTCACATGTAAGCAGTTCATAACACATTTTCCCCGCTTCTCTGATAAGCTTTGCATGACCAATTTCAGATGCACACTCATATATATATTCACAGTTTTCAGTGTCGATTTGTACAGAAACACCATACAAAATATCTATTATTACCTGAAAATTTCCAATTGCATTTATCGTAATAGATTTTACAGGTGGCTTCTGAGTTAATAATTGCCTTACAGTTGAGCATGACAATGATGCAACAATAGATGAACAAGAATATTCTTTTTTGTTAGCTTTAAACACAAAATCACGATATTTTGGATACTTTCTTAATGTTTGAAAGTTATTTAAGGATAATTCACTAACAAAAAACCTTGATGTTGGTTGTGGGAAAGCTTTCACCTTCATCATGCAGCCATTCAAAGTTAAGGAGTTCGCAGATGCGATAAAACTTTTGGAAATTTCAATATCTTTGAATTGAATGATTGCAAATCCATCATCATGTGATTTTGATGGCGAAAAATCAATCACTGAACAAGATACGTATTGTTGGATAAAAGAATTAAAACAATCGCGATCAATGTCGTTTCCAATCCCCAAAATGCAGGCTGTTTGATAAACAAATGGATTATTATGAACGAGAGATACCTCAACAAAATACGATCCTACAGATATGTCCAAATCATGCCCAATAATTGACTTAATAGGGTTGGTCGTATCAAATCTTACATAAGCTCGACGGAAAAAAAAGTTATTGTTTCTGAAATGATCTGAACATATTTTAACCATCATAACATTTCCATATCTCGAAAAACACTCAAATATTTCGTTCTTTTTTACTTTCGGAGGGAGATTTTCAACAAGAATCATCGTTCTAAGATACCTTCCAGGATCAGGATTTTCCGCCATTTGATTTCCCCTTTTACCCAAAATCAATCTCAACCCTCATGCTCATAATGAGGGTATCTTTAATGTCTTTTTGGTTCTTAAAAAGTAAAAAGAACCCAGTTGCTATTAACATTACAATGGCAATGTATACAATCCACAAAAGGGATCCTTTTTGATTTATTGAAGGTGAATTGTCTTTTGTGGATGAAGGAATTGTGCAATGACTCAGGTAATAGTACATTATTTCCAATGTTCTTGTTTTTGTGTATGAAATGTTATTTAATTGAATATTGTTTCCTTTGAATACATCATTGGAATGGAATATGAAACAGTTATTAACAATAAGTGATGATATTTCAGTTAGGAATAATAAATTTGTATTCATTGAAAAAATACATTCGATGATTGAACAATTATTAACACCTTTTAACATGCATATAACACTGAAATTATCATTTTGTATAAAATTAATATTCGAGAAAACTGCTGTTTCTTGATCCTCAATCAGATTGAGTGGAAATCCATCAGATTTGCAGTTATTAAAATTACTGTAATGAATCCAAAATCTTTGAGTAAAAGAAATTGATAAACCGGATAGATGTGATTCACAATTTGTACAATTTAATGAATTAATATATACTACTCCACCTTTTATTAAAGAAGCAATTGTGCCAGCTTTATCTTTCGAAAGAGACTCCATTGAAACCAGTTCATAATAACTGTAAATATGACCTTGTTGACAATAGATATATGAAAAATGGGAATTTGATGCTTTGCAATGGATTGCCTTACATTTTTTAATTAAAAACTTCCCATCAAAAGAAGCAATAGCACAAATTGCACCCCCAAAAACACCTGATTGGCAATTTGAAAACAAACATTCCGTTATGGACATATAAACAATAGGTTTAGTTATATATATAACTCCTCCAGGTGATTCTAAGACAAAAAGACGTTTAAAACAACAATTTGAAATATTGGTCAACTCTTCATCAGAAAAACTCGATGAACCCTTGTCCAAAAACTCTCCATTGCACACATTTAATACAAAAACCATAATATTAATCAATTGAATATTCACAAAGCGAAAAGAGAGCATTTTGATGCCTGTGGGAATTTGATTTCATTTTCACTTTTTGATGAATCGTTCATTTTCAAATAATCCGAAAATAATCGTCGATTAACACTTACACTAGGACATTAGATAATTCCTATGGCCAATAAAGATATGACGATAGAATGTGAAAATAATATTGGCTAATCATTCAATTTCTGTATATTCTATATTATTTTGAATGTTTATCCCGAAAGAATTGATAAAACGAATACTTCAACATTTTCAAAAATTCAATTTTAGTTTCAGAAATTTTCAATTGATATATTTCTGAATAAATCTCTCAAACCCAACGATTTATTTAAATCATTCTTTTCAAAACTAATAACCTTTTATTAAAACAGCTCAGAAATTTTGAGTATTTGACAGTAATTATACATAATTTTAAGAATTTTGATAATGGATAATTTTAAATAGAAATTGCAATAATGATCAGTGCAATCAATGAGAGTGGAGAAGAAATTATTTTCCCTGATAATTTTGGGGGATACAAATATAAAAGTACTATTGGAAAGGGATCGATTGGGGTTGTAGCTCTAGTGGTACACGAGAGAACCAATAGAGAATATGCTTGTAAAATTGTGTCGAGGAGTGGGCTTATCAAGAGCGATGAGTTCAATAGATTTGAACAAGAGTTGAGAATACAACAATCTTTGAGTCATAATAACATACTTAGGGTAATTGAAGTAATATACGAAGAGGATTTAATTTTTGTAGTCACGGAGTATTGTTCATATGGAGATTTGCTTTCATTCATGTCAAGATATTCGAGAGCAAGCCAGCTATCGAATTCCATGATATGTTACCAAATTCTTGAAGGAATTAATTATATGCATAATCGAGGATTCTCGCATGGCGACATTAAACCAGATAATATATTAGTAGATTCGAATTTTGTAATTAAAATAGCAGATTTTGGGTGTGCAGAATCATCAAATTTTCACAAGCAACCAGGATTAAAAGGCACATTGTATTATGTTGCTCCAGAAATACTTAATGGGACAGTTGTAGATAGACAAAAATCCGATATTTGGGCTATTGGAATTGTTTTGTTTTCAATTTATTCAAGTGTTTTGCCTTGGCAGGGGCATAATGATGATGCGATAAGACAAGAAATTATGGAAAGTAGTATTAAATTCCCACTATCAATGCCACCTGAAATTATTGAGGTAGTCAACATGTGCTGCAAAAGCAACCCGAAACTCAGAGTCTCGGCAAAAGATCTTATTCAACTACCTTTTTTAAGAGTAGATACTAAAAAACTTCGAGAAATAAAAAGACTTCCAGGTTCCACATCAAATAGTTCAATTAATGCTAACAGCAGTTCATTTAACAAATCATCATTAATAATCAGGCCAAATGTAACTAAAGTTTCTAAACCTAAATCCTTCACTCCAAGTGCTGGAATGATTCAATCAACAAAATCAATTAATATTAATCGATCTCCAATGACAAAAGAGTTCCCTATTTGATGAATGTTTATTATCAACTCTCTTGTAAAACCAACATTGTTTTAACCCTTTCATTTACGGTTATGGTATCCCAACAATGCTGAAGCAAATCAGATTGATGAGTGATCAAATTCTTCAGAGAATGCACAATATATGGCAAATGTTGTCTATTAAGAGAATTCTGAATAATTTTGATATATGATTTAAACAAATCTTCTATGAATTCCCGATTATTGTTAATCTTCGGAATAGCCAGGTCAATAAGTGCAATGGATTTGGCTATTTCAGCATCATTGTGACAGCAATGACTTAAAGCACAAACAGCACCACTTGATGAAAACAACGACATACCAAATTCTGGAAAATGATGCATTGTCCATGCAATGAATTCCAGCCCACCATTTAAGTAATTAATGGTGCAGTAATCGGTAATTGGCTTTATATTAATAACATGTCCAAAACTTAAAACAGATTTGAAAATATTAAAACATAAAGGCGGACTTAATTTCGGAAATTGAATGACAATTGAAACTATATCAATATTTCGAGATTTCTTGAGAAAAAGATCAAAGATCTCAAGTCCAGATTTCTCTTGAATAGTATGGTATGTAATTCCCTTCAGAATAGAATTAACAAAACCACTACCATTATTAGATAAATTTTGAATATTACAATGCTCAATGAGATTTAACAGCATTTCCGATTTAGGAGGACATCTAAGATATAAATGGAGAATAAGATTCCATTCTGTTTCACTAATCCTTAATTGAGAGATTCTAACACAAATATCAGAAATAATGCTTTTAGCCTCCAAATCGCATTCATCAACTATGAATAATAGACTATTAAGTACTTCATTTGTCAAATCATTCTGATCAAAAGACACATTGCAATCAAAGAATACTTGCAATGCTTCAATTGTGGAAACTCTTTCAAAGGTGTCCTTTGATTTCCACAATATTATAATTATAAATGACAATAAAACACTAATATCAATGTCCACATGGGTCTTTGACATTAACCAGACTGATGATGATAATAACTGAGAAAAAAATCCATCAAAATAATGACTAATTGAAAGTCCCTTCATCAGGTCATTGTAAGAAATTGATACAATTCTTATTAATGTGTGGATAATTTCATTCGAAAACTGAGATGATTCTTTAATAAATTGCTCCTGTGTATTACAATCTGAGTGTGATAATGTTGATATTAATGAAACAGCTAAGAATGTGTGCTGGTCAGTTTGTTCTTTATTTCTTGATAATTCCAAGAAATATAAAACGAAACACTCGGTTTTATCACAAATAAAGGCACATAAAAAGCTGAAAGCAACTTCTAATCCTAAACTAAACCCAATCCGAGCCATCTCTAATAAGGAGTCAAAATAGTGAGAAAATAATACCTCATTGGTTTTCAAAAAATACACAATATTTGTTAATACAGCAAAAGAAACATTAACAATAGCATTATCAAACAATGATATGGTGTTACACACTATACTTATCATTGAATTCACTACATCAGTTTGAACAATAGACTTATCAATAATATTTGGAAATACTTTTTCAATAGATATTAAAAGACAATGCTTAAGAGTATTATTAAAGCTTACTGATGAATCGTGAAGTTTACCATTTTTCAAAATCATTCCAATTATATTTAAAGTTGGAATTAAATCAAATGATTTATCCTTTGACTGAGAAATGATAATATTAATAATACTTTCATAAACAATGCTACTATTCGTCATTTGGGAAAAATATATTGGTCCTTCAATGCTTTGATTACTATTACACTCAAGTCCAAGTTTGCAAGAATGATTGAATAGTTTTGCAGATATTATCCCAAGTAAATGATTTGAATAATAAAAAACAGGATTGATGGTGATTGGAATAGGAGGGATTGTGATTATTCCACAAAGAGAAACATCAAAAAGGTGATATGATTGTGATTTTGAATACGCATAAGGCATATAACTTGTTAAGCTAATGATTCCAATAACTGAATCATAAAAATCTTTTGATTTACCATCCTTTTCATTTGATAATAATTGGAAAACTATTTCAAAAATCATAACAATTAATGAAAAAACATAAGGATGCAAAGAGGCATCTGATAATAAACTTCTAAGAGTGATATAAAAAACCTGAATAATAATTGATACTGATGGGTTTTGTTTTGATAGTAATTTCATATAAGAAAGAAGTGCGAATGGTCGGAGAGAAGGAACATTTATTCTCTCACTTAAAACCATAAAAAGTTGGAATATACAATCTACGGTCAATTCACAATTCATAAGAATTGATGATATCAAGATTGTTGAGGCTATAGTTTTATTTGACTCGATAAACCTTATTGTTGGATCTAAATATTGTGGATAAAGTCTTATATATTCAGATATACATTCGCTATCGGCCTGAATGAAAATATAGTCATATCCTTTGATATGCTTTAAAAATGGCACTAGGAAACCTTTAGGAATATATTTAGTAAACTTTTCAGACTCCAATACTTTTTTTACAATCAGACATTTAATCGTATTGGGAATTCCTTTAAAAATGCTATCCAGATATGTTTTTTTGTGATCCTCAGGGAAATGAGAAATAATAAATGGAATACTATTAATGAATTTTTTGAGAAAAGTCTCATTTGAATTGTAAAAAGTACAGTTTTTGAAGGGCGAAGTAATCATATCTTCTGAACTGGGAATTGGTTTCAATAAAAAACCTTTTAAAAATGAAGAACTAATAGGATTATTTTCTAATACTCTGTTGAAAAACTCAATGATGTGATTTGATCCTGTAATATTGTTATTGACTGAACTTTTGCATAATATCACTATTGATCCAAGTGCTTGAGAAGATAAACTGTTAATGTTATCACAAACTACCTTTTCAAGATTCTCTATCATTTCATAATCACTCCGAATAGATAAAAACTGAAGCAAAGCTTCCAAAAAATCAAGGTATTCTAAACTAGATGACTGATTCCGTAAATATTTCATAATATAATTATTGAACTTGTTAAAAACTATTGCATCATGAGAAATCTCCTTTGGAAGGACACTCATTACAAAAAGAAAATTAATGGTAAAACTAATATCAATAGAAATATTCGAAAACAAAAAATCGATCAATTCCCTTATATATTGAGAATTTTTTTCGATGAATGAATTCTTTTCTGTGTATGATGCCATAAGCTTGGAAAAAAGCGATGAACTCATGATTCTGGGACCATTTTTTACCCTTTCAGATGACATTAGCACCAAAAGAGTCACCAACACTTGCTCAACAATTTGGTGTGTTTCTTTAGAAATTAAGACAAAGGCACGATATAATGAATCTCTATAACTACTATTATGAATTTGAGAGGATTTCAAAGAATATTCTGTTACATAACAATATGATTCGGCATCAAAGCAAATAAGAAAAAGTGAAAATATTTGCTCATATGATAGATCATTTTCCTCTGTAAGGATTTTTAAAAGCTTAGATTTAATATTTTCCGAGCAAAAATTAGAAATATAAGAATATGATACTGGAAAATGAATAAATAAATACTTCATATATTCCATCAATTCTTCGTCATTGATTTTGGGTAGAATTAGTGATAAAAAATATTGTGATACCGATTCTAAAATAATATTTTGGTTAAATCCAGATAGAATGGCAGACAACCCATCTTTTCTATTGTTGAAGAAATCATATGCCATACACATTGCATATGTTTTTGAAGCTTCATCTTGAACAAAAGGTGTCATTCTTTTGTTCATGCATAATATGCATTGTGCCATAATATTGGAATATCCTATATATCTACGTTTTATAAGACTTCTCATTAACTTCAAAGAAATCATTTGGATGCTCTCAGGTGGTTCGGAACATGTTTTAGATGCAAGAGAAAATACTTTTTCATCGTATTCAGAGAATCCATTTTTAAAGCATTTGAATGCGCATCTTAACCCGAATATGCATGAATAAGGGATTGCACTAAAATTGGAGAAACAACTATCGATAAATACACCAGCAATTTCTTTTGGACATTGTTTTGTTTTGAGCATTATCCCAAAAACAACAATTTGACATTGGTTCGGGGTTTTTTTAATATCTTCAATTATTTCTTGAAATCTAATATCGTTTCTATACTTCATAGCCAAATTTAACTTATTTGCAATTAAAATACAACATGGAATAGATATATTCCCGTTTTGTTTGTTTGTTAAACTATATATTAAATCAATTAGGGTGGTTTCCTTTTTATTCGATAATATATCTTCATCAAGTTGATTTAAAACCCTAAAAATAGTCTCTTCGGCATTAATAAGAACTTTTGCTGTGGATATTCTTTGGAGTTCTTTCATTTAAACCAGTCTAAATGTGAAATGTCTCTATTTATTTACGCTTATGAATGAACTTGGACTTCTTCTTCTTATTAACACCCTTTGGTCTTTCAGCAGCTTTCTTCTGAGCCCTTAAGTCCTTCTTAAATCTTTTATCAACAAAAACAACTCTACTATTCTTGCTATGCTTAGGGATTGGAGCCTTTCCATCATCTCTCTTTTGAGTAACTACTACAGTTGGTTCTGGTTTCATTTCTTTCATTCCACGATCACGAATCCTCTCCATAAGACGAAGTTTGGATCTCTCATTAAGACCCTCTTTCTCGGCAACATCATCGATTTTTTCTTGGAGTGCCTTCATCTTCTTGAGTGCCTTTTGGCGTTTCCTCATCCTTGCTTCAATTACTCTTTTTGTATCGACATCATTGATATCTTTCATGTATTGATGATATTCTGAAACATCATCTTTAGTAATAGGAATTTCCCTAATATTTGCTTGTTTCTCGTCTTCAACAAACCAAGAAGGAAGACTTGAATCATCTTCATCATGTAAGAATCTGTTAAAACTGTCATCAATAAAAGCTTCCTTGGCTTTCTTTGATCCATGAATCTTTTTAGCCATTGTGTATGCAGTTGTATCAAATGATTTAATGGATTGTCCCATTAAACCATTAAGCTCCTCTTTCTTTTTATCGTTTTTATCAATCTCAGGAAGATTTTCTAATGCGCCTTCATCTTGACTATCTTCTTCTTGATTCAATATAGGTTCATCTGATTCATCCTCTTCTTCTTCATCTTGAGTTTCTGATGATTCATCAGAATCATTATCAAAAATAGTTTGGTTGTACCACATGTTTGCATCTTTCTTGTCAGAATCCTTGTTTTTAATAGCGTTTTCATCTATTTCAACATGCCTAGCAAATTTGATTTGAGGTCCAAGCCTATTCTCTGCATCATCAGGAATGGCTTTAGAATTCTTCTTCTTTTCCTCGTATATCATTTCAATATTCTCTTCAACAATCTCTTCAAAAGATTTTGGTTGTTCTTCAATAACTTCGGGCGTTTCTAGTTTGCCATACCTTAATTTAGGATCAGCAATCTCTGCATTTGCAGCATTAAGATTCTTCTGAAGCCTTTTTAGAAGTTGGTCTCTTAGCTTGGCTCGATGTTTCCTCTCTGCTTTCTCGATTTTCTTCTTTTTGGCTTTAATTTCTTGGAGAGCTGCTTCGACCTCTTCATCAGAATCGTGTTCACTTTCTTGGACTTCAGCAACTTCGGCTACTGGGGCGGCTTCAGTTGAAACTACAAGGGCATCTCTCATCTTTTTCCTCCATTTCATTAAAACTTTTCTATCAGAAAAACCAACAACTTTCAAATCAGAACATAGTGCCTTGATTTCAGTAGTTGTAGCTGGATGTAATAGAGCCGCTTGTGATAAAGGTGTTGAATCAAATGTCAAAACATTTGTTGATAAGAGAACATCTTGAGCTTTGGGGGCTTTTAGGAAATCTGCAACACTTACAGAAGTGAAATCAATTGCTGTCATTTTATCTTGTATTTGAGCATTGATTGGTTGGTGAGACATAAGCTCATCAATATCAGAAAACACATAAGTTGAATCAAGAAGCCTTGGATCAATATTTTCGGGAGCTTTAAACCCTAAGGCAACAATGAAGAATTCAGCGGATGAATCTCTAGATGCCTTTGGCTTTGTTGAGTGAACTTTATCAAAGAATTGGTTTAGAACCCATAAAAGTGAGTTATAATGTTCAGATCTAAAAACCTTAGTTACAAAGCTACCTCCCTTCTTCAAAAACAATGTAGAAACTTTCAAAGAAGCAAGACAAAGATCAAGTTGGTTTGAAGAGTCGGTAATCCATGCGGCACCAACGTTTGGAGCACCATCGTTTAAAACTACATCTGCCTTATTCCCTTGGATAATTTTTCTAACCCTAGCATGAGTTTTTGGTGATGTAATATCTGCTTGAATAGTGACTACATGAGGGATATCCTTAATTGGTGCTAAATCAATGGCAACAATCGTTGACCCTACAGGCATATACTTTGAGGCAACCTGTGACCAGCCACCTGGTGCTGCACATAAATCAATACAAACGTTTGCTGTGGAAAGAAAATCATATTGTTGATTTAATTGAATGAGTTTAAAAGCAGCACGTGATCTATAGCCAGTTTGTCTAGCTAAATGGTAGTATTTATCAAGACGGTGCTTATATGCACGTGTTTTACCCATTTTGCAATGACCACTGGGGAAACCGCCTTATGTAAATTTGTTTACAATGTAAAGTTGGTCTGAAAAGGCCAGGGCTCTGTTTGAGATGAATCAGGTTCAATTTCATTCGGCTTATTGTCAGACAAAACAGACATTTCGCTCTCGAATTTCACCCCTAATTCTGAACAAGATTTTATTATAACAGGGAAGCACTCTCTACTAATTGTAAGTGTGGTAGTTTTTGATATGACTGAAGATAGATCATGCATAATTAGGAAATCTTTAATGGAAAACGAAACACATAGGAGCTCATCACTCTTTTGCGAAATAGAAAACTCTGGACTATTTTGAAATGAAATAGATATCCCAGGTGAATTGTCCACCATATTTGTTATTTCAACAGTGGGCTTGGGATATGGATTAATTGAGAGCCGTGCAATATCATTTAGCGAGAACAACGACCTAAAATTGGGCAAATATTTATTTTTCATGGTTATTCTCGCATCTATTTCATGATCAAATTGGTAATTCAATCCGGGAGTGATTTGCTCAATTTCGTTAAGATATAACGAAATCGATTTTAAAACACCTGCTCTATCGATTATTTTAATATCAAAAGTCTCTTCTTCAGATTTAACTCCTAGTTCCAAAGAATCCAAACTATTACATAGCATTTGTGATAATACTGTGCCATTAACTTGGAAATTCCTATAATCTTTTAAAGATTCATATTCAAAAACTTCAAAATACCTCGATTCAAATATGCAAATAGGCCTAATGCTCATTGTGGTGCTTAGAGCTGTGACTGATAATCCTTTCTTTGACCAACAAAACACAATTTCATTATGGATCTTCATTAACTTCTTAATGAATCTACCAATAACGTGGATCTTCCTTGAATCTGATACAACAGATCGCATTTAAAAATGAAAGAGGAAGATCCTTCCAGCACTGTTCCATGTAAATATTTACATATAAATCGTCATGTCCATTGATCGTAATTCAGCTGTGCAGATGTTTTCGAATGGCCTTGATGCCCTTTTCAGTAACGATGAGAAGAGCGGTCTTTATTTATATTGGATGATCAAAGATTTTCCAGATTATAGTAACGATTTTGTGGCCGAAGTGTTTCAAAGGATTAGACAAAGGAAATTTATTCCCGAGAAAAACGAATATCAGCCTATTATTCCCGTTTTTATGTTCATTTCTCTATTAATATCTCTGGGTGATATTAACTGTATGAAAACTGTTTTCAATTTGCTCCCTGAAGCGTATCGTGCGGCTTTTGGGAGCAATATTCCATATGTTCCTGAAAGAGTTAATGAAATTTTTAATAAGTTATTTAATGATAATAAATTACCCAATGACGTTGTAAATGAGATCATTAATACCATCGAGATATATAGGGCAGATCCTTCCTACTACAAGCCCAGCATTCCTGTAGAGGAAGTTGTTCAAGAAGAAACAAGATCATGTCGTTCAACAATGGTTTCTGCATCTCAATGGGAATCAGGTGGCATAAATGACTTGACTCAGACTATTGATCCATCTTTAGATGATTCTCAAGAATCTTCTGTGTTAATCAAGAATGGACCTATTCCTAAATGTGCATTTTGTCAAGGTGATTTTGAAACAAAACCTTCCCAAAATGGTACCTTGATTCTTGGAGCAGTTCATATCAGTGGCACTGGCTATGTTCATGTTAAGTGTAAGGCTAAGTTCATGAAAGATGTATTTCACTAAAACATTTGGATTTTCTAACACATACTTTATTTATCTATTGGTTTCTCTTCTGAAATGTGGTGTCCATCTAATAAACCTAGGATCCATTTTTAATCTCCTTTGGTTTTCCTTCTTTTTCCAGTCAGCAATTTGCTTACTTGTTACTCCGAAAACCCACTCTTTATCTTCGGCTTTAACAATAAAGCCACCATCTCGTGCAGCGAATTTTATATCATTCTCTGTCATCGCGGTTTCTTGAGATATCTGAGAAATGGATAGTTGTTGGCCTTTATGAAGAATTAGGCATTGAATTAAGGCACTCTTCCAGAAACTTCTATATGCCACAAGTCCAAGGTCACTTAGTGGCTTTTCGGGGCTACCAGGTCGTTTTTCGATTTTTGAAAACTCATACGATAAACTGATAAGAAACCTTCCAACTCCTGATCTGTGGTATGGAGGGAAGGCTAAAATGCATGCCAAATTATTAGCACAGTCAAATTTCTTCTCTTTCGAGAAAAAGCCACATGGTCTGGCTCCCCTTATATCATTAAAACAAATTACATAAAAATGGAATGGTGTAGGATCGTAGTAGGCAGTTTTGTGATATAAGAAAAGCTTTGTTATTAAACACAAATTAATACACCATCTTGTAGAATATGATCCATCAACCTCATAAACAGATACATTCCCTTTCCGGTATATTTCATCCCCAGGCGGATGTGTAGTTGTGCATCTGCAGCAATGGTCAATAAACTCTGGTTCTGTTTGGAAAAAATGCATGCAAAACTCACAGCAATATAAAACTTCTAAATCGTAATAGGGTTCAGGGAGAGGTGAAAAATACCATGCCTTAATTTTAAAATCACCTAATCTTAAGTATTCAACATTCCTTGTGATGCCTAAAAAGCGCAAATCGGCCTCACAAGATTGTTCTGTTTCTTGTCTTGGGCGTTTTGTGGATTGATTCGCTAAATTTTTCGATAATGTACTCAAATCAAACATATCAATAGTAACCCATTCATCAAAACGCTTATTTATGTTGTCATAAGAGACATAAAACTTGGATTCCTTCCTATTAGTCTCTCTGACGCTCAAAATTTTACATCTAATATATTGTTTATCGTCCTCACGCCAACATTTAACAGTGTCCCCGAACTCTGGGATTTGACTAAGATTATTAGAATTTGATTGTTTCATTTCTTCTTGTTTGGAGGTTTCTACAAAAAGCCGTTTATATTTTTGTAAAGTGAGATGTCATTTTTAATGAATGAGTACAAAAAGTGGTTATTGATACTTATTCTCACAAATAATCAATCAATAGATTCATATAATTATAATTAACCACATGATTATTGGCTTGTTATTATGTTATCATCAGGATGTGTAACATGGAAAATAGAAAATGAACAATTTTTGGATAATATCTTTGAGAATTTTTAACTCCATAATGTGTGAATCAGAAAAAAACAAAGAAATCACCCATTATTTCGAATTTTATTTTGGCTTGGGCGCTCTAGCATGCTGACATGCCTCTTCCTCAGAGAAAACTGGAAGAATCTCCAATCAGATCTTTTGGAGAAACAATCAGAAAAACATATGATGAAACAATGAGTAAAACATTTGAGAGAATCATATACCAAACAATGAGAGAAACTCCAACCAATGCGCAATATGAATTTCCAATTAATACTCCTGCGGAAACTTCAATGAACTCACTTAACGACAATGGATTTATTATAGCTTTATGAAGAATAATTCTTGAATCAAATGCATTTATTGTTGTTTCAATCAGAATTATTGTCATTATTGTAGTCCTCTTCATCACAAATGGATTTATGTTTCTTGGTGATAGCTCATCCACACTTGATTATATTCCAGATAACCCTTTTTGAGAATCCAAAATTAATAATAATTCCAGTATTCTCTATTGAAACACCAAGTGAAACTAATCCAAGAGAATTATTTGAATTGGACTGCGATAATCAAATAGCTAATTGGAGAGGGATCAATAATAATCATCATGTCATATGATAACATATTTCATAACATCAGTCCATCAGGAAAAGGATTTGAATGTGTCAATGGTGCAGGATCAAGAAAGATGATGTAATGAATATTCAATTGGAATCTCAACAATCAATTCTGTGTTGCCCAAGGTTCTCTTGAAGTGTCTCATTCGTTAATAGATCACTCTGGATTATTGCAGTATCAACATCAAATAATAAATTCGAAACCATATCCAAAAAATACATTTCACTTATCAAAAACTATCTGACACAGGATATGATGCAGAAGGAATCTTCATTTTGAAAAAAACTAGATGAAAACAACAAAAAAAATGATGTGACTGGTTTTATGTGTATTCATTTAATGGATTAGTTGCTAATTGAGATCTGAACTCATGATATGATCAGAAACAATATGCCTTTTAATCAAACAGGAACAATAATAATCGGGAACACTTGGAATGTTCTTTTCTTCCTATATTACCCACATTTTTGAACAATTCATTGATTTTTTTCCAACGTGATATCTTTTCGACGAATCTTTCTCTCTTATCCAAGATCTTTTTTTCCAGGATTGAGATGATCAAGCTTTCTCTTTTTATTTAATAGAAAAAAGGCTGACTAAAATGATAATAGTTCAAAAGTGTAGAAATACTACATTATGCCGTCTGTATTCCTGTCTATTTAAAGTAGTTAATCATGACACATCTCCTCCTTTTCTCTCCAAAAAAAGTGAATTTCGGTCCTTTTGATTCACCAATTCCAAACAATATCTTTTCTCTTTCTTTGTCTAATGATTTAACATTAATCCCCATTTTTTCCAAGAACTCATATCCACTACCATTCGATCATCCGAAATATTTTCGGATCTTTTCCTTTGTTTTTGTTTTAGCTATTTTTCATAACACATATTCTCTCCCAAAAAAATTTTACCACCATTCGATTGACCCAAACAATTTCCCCATTCTAATCCCTAATTCCTGTCAATCCATTTATCTCCAGAACACCTATTTACTACCAGATATCCAGCAAGATTTGTTTTTACTCAACCCACCAAAGCATCATATATTATTCAAATCTAGATTGACATTTCTCCATAATAGCTTTACCTTATGAAATCTCTTGTTTTCTGTACCCTTTTACCCAAAAAAAAACAGAGCTAGATAATAATTAATAAAAATCTAATGAATGTGGTTTTTACACTTCAACATTTTTCTTGAGGAATTCAACAACACAAAGATGACATTCAGCAGCAGCTCTTTGAAGAGGAGTCTTATTAAAAACATCTTTTGCATTTAATTCAGCTTTTTGATTAACTAGATATTCAACAACACTTAGATAACCATATTGAGCAGCATAATGAAGAGGAGTCATATCATATGCATCTTTTGCATTTATATCAGCTTTTTGATTAACTAAATAATCAACAACACTAAGATGACCATTTCTAGCAGTTAAATGAAGAGGAGTCCAAAGATGTTTAGTTTTTGCATTTAATTCAGCTTTTTGATTAACTAGATGTTCAACAACACTAAGATGGCCATTAGCAACAGCTAAATGAAGAGGAGTCTTATCAAATTTATCTTTTGCATTTATATCAGCTTTTTGATTAACTAGATATTCAACAACACTAAGATGACCTTCTTGAGCAGCATAATGAAGAGGAGTCAGATCATTTTTATTTCTTGCATTTATATCAGCTTTTTGATTAACTAGATATTCAACAACACTAAGATGACCATAATCAGCAGCCCAATGAAGAGGAGTTGTATTTAATATAAAAACTCAACATTTATAGATTTTGCATTTATATTAGCTCCATTTTCAATCATGAAAATTAACAATGGAAAATGGAAAAACTTAGATGCTTTATAAACAAGATTTGGTGTTACTGATTGTTGGCATTGACATATATGGAAGAGATCAAAACAACCACCATATACAACCGTTGAAAATACATTCTGATTGATCTTGAATCCTTTCATTAACAAATGCTTAAAGCACTTGATTGAACCAAAAAATCCGGAAAATGATAAGAGATCAAGATACTCTGGTTTATAACTCCACTCAAAAGGACTCCATGTAGCTTCTTGATTTAATTCATCGAAAACAGCTAAATCATCAATCACATCATACTTAATACAATACTCAATACTTGATTGCAGATAGCCATATTCGATCAGTTGATCAATATCATTTTCATTCTCAAAGAAAGATATATCAATTCCTTTTGGTTTGTACTTACTTTTAATAAAACTATCAAAGTCTTTGATCTCTTTCCGAAAATAATAGCTTAATAAGAGGGTGTAACTATTTTGCAAAGAAAGTTCGATTTCTTCAAATACAAAAATACCTCTCTTGTGCAATTGATATATCAAAACTGGACACTTATTAGGTTTTTCCAAAAGTTTTTGACGAAAAGCAGGCAATTTGCAATACTCAATTGACAAATCTACAGCTTTTTCAAGTTGGTGTGGCCGAATCTTTGGTAATTCGATAATTCGATCGATACAAAACTCCATATCATCAATAACAATTTCATTTCCGTCTCCAAAAAGAAACCTTTCAAATGAAATCTTCTCTTCCATCTGAAAAAAATATAACATTATAAAGTCAGCTTTTTTACTTTGTAAAAATTATTTCAAGATTTTTTCAATTTTTTTTACCTATTTTGGATTTATCTCAACGAATATGGGGAATTATTCAGAGATTTCATCATCAATATATCCAGCAACATTATTTATATTTTGGAAGCAACAGGGAATATATATATTTCAATCAGATCGCTTTCCATTGCATTAACAAATAAAAAAATTGTTTTGCCTCTTTCTCGTGTTTGGGCTCGTTTCCATTCTAAAAAACTTGCAGAATCATTTAAAGCATTACCATCAATGTTTCATCTTATCACATTATGTTTGATCTCAACATGACAAGATAATACAGAGAAATTAATAAAAAATTCTGTTCATCTGAAATTTTGCCAAATTGTATGAGGTGTAAAAAAGTTTCTAATTCCATTCATTATTATAGAAAATACGCTGTATAGTAGTGCGAAACAATTTTTACTATTCATATATACCATAATTTCTCTTGGATAGTTTCAAAACAAAAAGATCGTGAAGTTGAAACATATACTATGTTAAAAAATGGAATATCATCAAAATAATTATCACTTCTGCCCATATCTAACCAATATTTTCCGAATCAAGTGCATCAAGATTATCCATCAGAACCATGGC
>JGI24731J21663_1000285_pt1 | contig 56086 bp, 45 predicted proteins | sample EPASupsiteHSE605_FD_21663 | JGI IMG/M metagenome (IMG submission 21663) | reverse complement strand
AACAAAGACTCCACTAAATGATATCAAATATCTGATCATTTGTTCTCCACGAATATAAACTGATGGAGGATTTGTGATACATCGAGTGAATCCTTGATAGTGATTAACAAATTATTGAATTATTAGCAAGTGTTTAAGGGCTCATCCTTTAAAGATTTATTGAAAGAAGTGAAAAAGGAACAAAGAGATATGGTTGTAATTTGCCAGGTTTATTTAATCGGCATTTTTTTGATGGAGTTTTTTTCATCTTTGTTTAACAATGGTTACAAGCAATTAAATAATAAAGAGGATATTTATCAAATAATACCAAAACAAGTTTTTATATATTTTCCAATTGCCCAAGGGATCAGAGAAGAGGAATTTGAATATGTTTCAGATAAGCTTTTAAACTATTATCACAAGTACTTAAAAGGCAGATATGATAAAAATAGATTTATGGTACATTTTTCACAAGATTCCAAAGTTGATCTCATGTCTATATCAGAAAATACCATAGATAAAGTCAAAATGATGAAAGAAAGGAATAAAATGGATCCATTCAATGAAAAATACCAGTTTAGTCCAAAAATGAAAGAGTCATTTCAAACAAAACCTGCTCATATCGATTTTTTGTTCTTTAATTATTCTTTTGATAGGTTCAATTATCCTGATATATATGATTTATCCAATAATTTCCTTAATTTTGCTTTAGAATTCAGGTCATCATTTATGGATCATCTCTTTGATATGCTTCCTAAATTCAATTATCTTGATTTATATACCCTGTACCAAGAAATAGAAACATTTAACAATCCTGAATTTTGGAAAGCTTACGAAGAGTTTTGGTTTGATTTTGGATATGATGAGCTCTTTTCACCTTGTTATTACAAAAGAGCCTTTTTTGTATTGGATTTGTATCAAAATTTTGGCCGTGATCTGGAAAGAAAGCATTACTCACTCATTTTGCTAAGATTAACTAAATCTGATTTATTAAGTAAGGACTCATATGGTGGTATTGATGGAATATTTTATATCCTTTCAATAGCAGATTGTGCAATTAACAAAAAAAGCCATCGAAAATGGGTTATTGAAGTGCTTAAATGGTATGGACATAGGGAAGAAATAGTATCATTTTGCAAGGTTAATAATATTACATACCCATTTCTTAAATAAAATGAAAGAATTATTGGTTTTAATTTAAGTGACTTGTTAAATTGGATAGAATCAATACCAGAAAATGCTTTTTTAGTAGTTAAAATTGAATTATTTTATAGATGTTCCTCAGGAATGTTGATATGTGATTCAATACGTGTGGTAATTTAGGTGAAATCAAATTGATTTCTTTACTAGTTGGACTAAATAGAGCAGATATTCATGGGGTGGCTTAAAGTGCTAATTGAATTGTGGTGATTTAAACTAGTATCATCAATATTAACAGGTGCTTCTTAAACAAACCAAGTTTGTATTATTTTATCCTTGTTCTAGAAGAGTAATTTTTAAACGTTCACAATGTCAACACCAAGAACCAATTTTGAAGTGAATATTCGACAAAAAGAAGCTGAAATTACCAAAAAGCAGATGGAAATAACCAAAATTGTAAATGAAATTGTTGAAAACGAATCGGGAAATGGGCTTTATTTGCAATATGACCAATCTTTGCTTGAGAAAGGGATTCTTGAGCCACTAAATGAGAGATTGAAGAAAATTAAAGAATTATTGCTTTTAAAAAACGATGATTCGGTATTTCTTGAATATTCCAAATTGATTGAAAACTATTGCACAGAGTTGATTGGCATTGGGGATAAATTGGAATTAAAACGTGTTTCTGCTGCATTAGATAAAATGAAACAAAGGTTTTCTTTAACAAGAGTATATACTCCGTACAATCCACAATTAAGAATTAATGATGTCTCAATTGTTCAGGCTAATTTTGAAAAAAATTTAATGTTGAACAGTATATATGTTGAACAAAGCATCATTTCCAAGCATATTCAATCAAAAAAAGATGAAGAAGAGAAAGAGAAGGTAGATCTTCATTCTCTTTTGTTGTATTTGCAAGCAATCCTTGATGATGAAATAAGAGACAGAAAAGACAACAAACATTATTCTTATAACAGGTTAGATTTTATTAAAGAAGAATTCAAAAACCTCAAAGCTCGATCTGATTTGGAGATAAATATGAAGAACTTGGTTGGGAAAATATGTGATTTGAATGAATCTGATAATGATATATGGAAAGCTGTTAATGAGTATGTGAATTGTATAAAAAATGGAGAAACAACTAAAAAAATTCTGATTACAGATATACAAAAAGAAAAGATAGCAAGAATTCGAAAAAGCCTTGATATCAAAAGGCCTCTATTTGACAAATAAATCTTCTGTTTCTATTCTATTCATTCTTGAAACCCAATCAGGAAGAGCTATTCTCTTCACTTGGCGAGGGGATTTCGGCATTTCTTTGTCTGGCGTGGATGGTACTGATGCAGCTGGCGAACTAATACACCAATCATAGCAATAGTCATACGCATATCCACTTGTAATAAATAGCTCTCGAAACATTTCTCGGTATTTCTCATATGGAGGCCTTTGAGAAAACTCAATTTGCTTGATATCTTTAAGAAACAATCCGAATTGATTGGGAAGGCCCTGACATAGAACATCAACTGGTATAGCCAATTTTTTCTGCAAAATAGCAATATATTTTTGATCCCGATTTTGGTACTGAAGACCTTGCCACGGAAGAGATCCTTTCATGAAATATATAAGAACGTAAGCAAGCGATTCTAAATCATCCCTTCTTGATTGCTCTATTCCCCTGTGATTATTGATCGATGCATATCTTGCAGTACCTGTTAATGGTTTTCCATCATGAATCCTTATGTGTTCATGTGATTTTGGATCGCGGAATTTCTTGGCTAATCCAAAATCAATAATGTTAAACTGGATGGATTTCTCGTTCATCCCGACTAAAACATTTGTGGGTTTAATATCTCTATGAATAAAATGCTTATTGTGAATATACTCAATTCTCGCAATTAATTGATCAGCTATCATTAGGGTTGTCTTCAGTGAGAACCTATTGTGGCATTTAACTAATAAATCTTCCAAAGTATTGCCTAATAGCTCCATAACCATAGTGTTCATATTTTCGTTACTTTCAAACAATTTGGCTCTTGGAATTCCAATGCCACCAGACAGAACTTTGTAGATCTGAAATTCATAATTCAATTGTTGAGGCTTGGTCAATGTTGACTCAAATTTAATTGCAACAGGCTCATGGTTCTTAATATTCTCCCCTCTATGGATTTTCCCGAAACTCCCGGAACCAATTTCGTCCAAAACATAAAATTTTTCTCCTACAACATTCATTTGTCTGGTTGAACCAGGTTTCCTCACAGTTCATTGAATAATCTCTCTTTTTACTATAGGGTGTCATAGTCTTCTTTCTTTTCACAATACTTATATACCACTAGTCCTAGTGATAGAGCTGAAAAAAACAACGAAATGATTCCAGGGATCTTGTATTGGCTTCTAAAGTATGTACATACAACTTGATTGCAACTGCTGATTAAGTGTTCATAATCACACTTGAAATAGTCTGCAAATGCTTTTGCTGTTTGTGTAGTAATAAAGAATTGGCATTTTGGATCATAAAAGTACTCATAAATGAAACCATAGCCATAAACAAGACACAGACCAAGATTGAGAAAAACAGCGAAGCCAAAACCATACATTGTGTAACATTTTCGATCCTTGTTGAAATATAATAATGTCATTTCAAGAATAATTATGCAAATGCACGCAAAAGAGCAAACCTTCATTGATGGAATTGTATAGTCCATCAAAGTAAACCATGCTTGGAGTTTAAACATATCACAAATCCTTTTAACATTAAAATATCCATACATACACCATCCTAAAAGAAAAGAAGCAAAGATAACATTGAAAACAACATTTCTTTCCATTGAAATAAATGTCCAATTATTTTATCAGAAATCTCATCGTATCGATTTGTTCCAGAGGATTAAGTGTTTATGAATAGCAGATCATATAAAATCACCTAGATAGTCTCTATCTATTTTGAAGGTGAATTCCTTTCATGAAAATATGGATATATATTCTAGATTCTGCAATCACTAATTGCTCCATTATTTTTCAGGAACTTGGTGACTTTTTTGTAACCATTTTCACTTGATAAACAAATTGGTGTTTTTCCATCATTATTTCTTAGATTTAAGTCCGCTTTATGGTTTACAAGGCACTCGACAACAGCAAGGAGACCATATTGGGCAGCCCAATGGAGAGGTGTCATATTATGAATCTCGACAAGATGTTGTTATCAAAAGAATTAATATAGGCTTTTTGATTAATTAGATAATTAACAACATCGTGATGGCCATTAATTGAAGCAAAATGAAGAGGAGTTTGATTAGAAAAAAATGAATAATATCATTGGATTTTGGATTTATATCAGTTTTTTTATTCACCAAGAATTCAACAACATTAAGATGTCCATTCTTAGCTGATAGGTGAAGAGAAGTAATACCATTCACATTTTTCCCATTGATGTCAGCTCCATTATTATTCAGATACTCAACAACAATCAGATGGCCATTTATTGCTCCATAATGAAGAGGAGTCATATTATTAATCAAATAAGTGAATCAATATCCTTAGCATTTATGTCAGTCTTATTAGTTACCAAGTATTCAACAACATTATAATGTCCATTTGAAGCGGCAAAGTGAAGAGAAGTCATATTATTTCCATTTTTTTCTTTAATATCAGTGCATTTACAAACAAGATATTCGACAACACTTAGATGACCTTTCATCGCTGCATAAAGAAGTGATGTCATATTATCAATTGATCTACAATATACTTATTCTTTGCCTTTAAATCAGCTTCATGATCAACTAAAAACTTGACAACATTATTATTCCCATTAATTGCAGCATAATGAAGAGGAGTAAAATTACTATTGTCTATTCCATTTATATCAATCCCCTGATTTGCAAGATATTCAACAACACATTGATGACCTCCTTTAGCAGACAAATGAAGAAGTGAAAGATTATCAGCAGTTTTTTCATTAAGATCGGCTCCATGATTTAAAAGGTAAACAACAATGTTAAGATGGCCATTTTGAGCAGCATAAAGAAGAGGAGTCATATTATTAACCAAATCAAAATATGATTATTCTTTGAATGAATATCTGCTCCATGATTAATAAGGTAAATAGCAATGTTAAGATGACCATTTTGAGCAGCATAAAGAAGAGGAGTCATATTAATAATCAGAATACTACATAATCATTATGTGCATTAATATCTGCTCCATTATAAATTAAGTACTCAACAATACTTAAATGGTTATTATGAGAAGCACAATGAAGAGGAGTCATACAAAAAGCAAATTAAGAAAACACGAGTTTTTTGAATCCACAAATGTACCATGTGCCAATAAATAGATAATACTTGCTAGCTTCCCATCTCTTGCAGCATTGAATATGTTTCCATCAAAATCTGGTGGTTTGGTTGATTTCCATTGACAACTAATATCACCTTCTTTATCTATTCTCTTCATAATTTCATGTTCAATCTTCAGGTTTTCTTCCATTACCTCTCTCAGAATTATATTTGTGTTTCCATCATTGATTGTTTCATGGATCTCATTCATCTCATAACCACAATTTTCCTTTTTTTCTGGGGGTTCTCCGTTTGCTAAGTGGCTTTTTTTGATTTCTGATTGTCCTGATACATCCCATTCAGACATTATATATAACCGTTAATAATTTTATTCAAATTATGATTTGTACCCAAACAAACAGGATTAAAATTGGTATTTGTCCAAATTATGGAAGAATAGAAAATAGCAAAGTATAAACCATGTTTCTTATAAAAAAATAAAGGATAGAATGTTTATTGTAAGCCAAGGAAGATCCTGACTCTGTTTTTTGAATTCGCATGTTGGAATTTATGAGGATAACATAAAAAGATTCCATTACATAATTCTTCGATCGATTTTATACTTCCTTTCATCAAACTATCAGGATCTATTCTATAAGTCCATTCAGGTTTTGATTCAAGAAATTCCAAAGTTTTCCTAATATTCCATTTAATCTCAGTTGTATTACTTGGTGATAGTATTATATGTGGGATTTTTTGGAAAGTTACATCAATAGTAGATATCAGTTTTGGCAGTGTAACACCATCATTTAATGTACAATTCATGGAATATGCCATTTCAATGTTTGTACTTGGTTCTTCTTTCTTTTTCTTTTCTGTTTTTTCCGAATTTAATATAATCACAGAAATAATTTGTTGTAATACAAATCTATCTCCACTAACTAAAGCACTGGCAGCTTCAATAAATGAATGATCCAGAAAGCCTTTTTTTTCAAACAACGAAATAGCAATTTTGGTATTCTTAATAGCTCTCTCAGTTGATACTGCTGTTGAGTATTGATGAATGTTTTCATTGGTCAATTTTCCATATAATATCATTAGAAATCTCCCATTGCGAAATGGATTATCAATAATAGATTCAGGTTGAGAATCGGTAATAAGTGGGGCTCCAACTCCCTCAAGAAAACTATTAATATCATCAATATCGAGAATGAATCCCTTATTATTCTCAGATGAAACTAATGGAACGCTTAGTTCCTTCTTCTGTAACCAGAAATGATACACATCATTAAGAATCCTCCATACCAAATCTGGAGGTGGCGCTGTTTCGATGAAATTTTTCATATAATTCACAGTTTCATTAGAAATATAGTTATTTTGGATCAAAATTCGAATGGTTGAAGACAATGACTTATCATTTCTCTGATTATCAACACCCATTATCCGTTTTAAACAATAACCTGATTGAATAAACCATGAAACAATTGAGTCATCAAGTCCTTCACGGAAAGATCTATTGTTTTCAGCTTGTGATTCAAGCCAATTCATAATTGTCTTCCGTTTCTCAGAGCTTAAGAATATATTCTCTTTCGAAAAGAGTTCATCATTATCATTCTCAGAGTCGTTAGTCGGAAAGCTTCGATTTTGAAGGTAAAAAGATGTCCGAAACATATTTTTAATTAAAACAAAAGGAAATACAGCTGTAATAAGCAAAGATCAGCAGCGCGTTCCTGCTTCAGGGAAATACACTCCTCTAAAGACGGTAAAGGCAAAAGAGGAGAATGTTTTCAAGGGAAAGCCTCACATGATTGAAGATCCCAAATGATTAGAACCTTGTCTTCATATTATGAGATTGTGGAATGTTTTTTGATAAAATTGGCTTGATCTTTGTTTTGTTAATTCTTTTTGCAACAATAAAGTTGATAATGGTCTCATCACAATCGTTATAGCCAGCTTTTTTTAATGATTCCTTGGGGTTAGGCAACGACAAACAAAGAAGAACGTTTCCCAACATTGACTTCAGTTTCGTCGAAAGATACATACAATATGATTCTTCAGAGAACTTCTTACTTGTTTTGATTTCTTTTCGAAGTATTGAACTCAGTGGGCAATCATATCCATCATATTTTGCAAGTTCAGATATTGGCAGTGTGATTATGCTAAGCATAGATTTTTTGGTTCCAGGATATAATAGCTTTTTCGGTATTTCTTTGGAAACAACAATGCTATATCTCAGATACTCAATGCCACACAAAGGTTCATTAACATAAATAGCTAGATCATTCTTATTAAACAATGGAATAATTGACATTATCATCTGAGCAAGTTCTGATGCCTTTCCTATATTCTCAGAACAAATAACAAGTGTTAGTCCAGAAAGTAATGAGAAAAGAACTCCATGAAGCACTCCACTTGAAATCAACCTTGAAAGAATGTTATCATTTATATCGAAATCCGGTCTTGATATAAATAAATTGGAATCACCAAGATGAATCATCTCTTGGTTTGGGATTTTTGAAATAATACTGTACCCGAAAAGGGTTTTAGGAAGACGTGATACAAATTCTTCCATCAATGACCAAACAATATTTATGGGAGTGAGACAATCAATACTACGAAGATTAGTGTTTATCCTTATGAAGTATGATAATGGTTTTTCAACAGGATCAATTAGAGATATATCAAAGCCTTGGTAGTTGGATATAATACTAGAGATTGAATCAAGTTTATTCTGCAAAATCGAATTATAATCAGGATACTTAACCAGTGCATACTTTAAAGTACCTATAAAAACTCTTAAATCTTCAAGAAATATGGTTCTACTATGATCTTGCAAACTTGTAATGAACTCGGTCAACATTTCATGATAGTTATCATACAATGATTCAATAATGGACCTATTTTTATGAGCTAAAACAAGAACAACTTTTCTGCAGAATCCTCTGGCGTCCACATCAAGGATCTGTCCGCTGATTGAGATAAAACTTAGTTTCTTAAATGATGAAATCATTGAAATCGGAGCTGCTTCTATTTCGAAATCATCCCTTTCTGTCGGGATATTAACAACAAATGTCTTAAAATCGTTGATTTCATTAATTGTTGTTTCATTTATCTCAACAACAGTTTTTGTCGAAGCTATTTGAGAGTATTCTAACAATCCACAATAATAAGAAATGCACTCATCAGATATGAGAAGAGAGTTTGTGGATTCATTCGACCTTTCATTTGAATAGTTTGTCCCAACTCTTAAAACGGGCAACGAACTGGTCGAAGAATATGCTTTAATATGAGAAGATTTCGTTAATTTCCTGCTTTCGGGATTATAAGAAGAGAAAGAGTCAGTCATTATTGTGTATCTTTTTTACTTGTTTTTGGTCCTAAATAATAGGGATTTTGATTCCAGAGTTTCGATTAGCTATGGTGGAGTTATGTATATAGTAGAATGTGAATTTTATAATTGTAAAGCTGAAGGAAGTGGGAGTGGTAATGATGGCGGTGCTATTATGTGCAATTTCGGGTTTGTTGCAAATGCTTTCGCATATATAAATCAGTGCATATTTTTTAACTGCACTTCTAAAGCAAATGGTGGAGCATTTTATATAATTTGTAATGAAATCAATGCAAACCATTTTTGTGTCTCGAATTGTAGCTCAATTAGGAACCAAGCATTCATGACAATGGGAAATAAGGTATCTTTGAAGGTATTTTCTATATCTTCGTGTGGGATGAATCATTGGTTGAAGGAGAGTAGTCTTTTCTCGACCCACGGGGAGCATTTTATCGTTAATGGCTGTAATGCATCGTATAATTTAGTTTCAGGACAATGCGGAATCTTATCATCATCTTATTTTATCAAAATTCAAACAACACTATCATTGTTTATTAACAATGAGGGTGAGAATGGGTTTTGTTATTGTGATATTACAAACGCCTTAATCGATTTCCTATCATGCCAATTCATTAAAAATGTTGCTAGAAAAGGAGTTTTGTTTAACTCATTTGTACAGACAAAGTTTTTTAAGTCGACATTCTACACTAATGATGCCCCAATCAGTTGGGCAAACAGTATGGATCTTTTTATGTTCACTCAATGTAATTTTGACTCCACAGAGAGAATCCTTTTGCAATATTACAAGCAAGAGAGTTTAGTTTTGTGCAATTACGGGAAATTTATCATTGATTTTGATCTGTCTATTCCAACAATTTGTTCTGCAAAACAAATTGATTCATTCGAATATATTGAAGAAAAAACATATGTTTGCAAAAAAAGTACAAATACATTTATTAGATATATCACAACTTTAATCATTGTATTACTTTGCTTATTTTTCATTTCCCAAAGGATTTGTGTTCCTCCGCATCACAGGATCCCCAGTAAGTTCAATATTTAAGTTTTTTTAACTAACCTTTGATAAAGAAGATTACACCAAATGGGCCATTTCTTTTTCATCTCTCCAGTGAAGACATGGGGATGGAAAACAAATGGAGGAGATGTTTGCAATTCATTTTTTTTCTCGATCTCTTTAAAAACTCTAGAGGCTGTACTATAAGATAGAATAGGTATTCCAAGCAATTTCATTGTGGATTTGATTGTTTTAATAAAACTGTTAATTACTAAAGAATGTGGATCATTATTATTTTTGAAACAAGACCTCTTTTTTGTTAATAATATAAGTAAATTATAATTTTCAATTGGCCTTTGAGCCACAAAGAAAGAAAACATCTCGTAAAACAGTCGCCGAATTTGATTTTCTGTATCAAATTCGGAGATGAAATCAAACATTTGAAAAATCTTTACACATGATATTGCATTAAACTCAACGATGTATGGAGATATAAAATGAAGTAGGCATGAGATAGATTCAATAAGACTCTTCTCTTTGAAAAATTGATACATAACTTCAATTAGAAAATCAGCCAAATTACCTCTATGGAATCTTTGCTTGCATTCGAAGTGTTTTTCAACGGGCAGATTCAAGCACATAGCTCCCTTCGTATCTGCTAAAAGTAGCATCAGTGCTGAGAGAATAATTGTATGAATATAACTAATTCCATTATTCTCATAGTGGAATTGCATTAAATTCAATAAATCATAAACAAATGTGTATGTTCTGTTCAATGATGATACTGTACAACAAAAATTCATGTTTTTTGATATAATTGAGTAAAAAAATGTCAAACTTTCAATAGCAATAGGGTAATAGGGACTGAAAAGGCTCATTTGCCCTAGAAAACCAGAAAGAATAACCCTATGATCAATTTCCCTAAGGATAGCAGCATAATACTCATTCTCGATTGAGTTTTGGGACAATATTACAAAAGATGTCTGTAAAAACAAACCAATATTAGTGCTTTTGTTAACCAAATATAAAGAAGATTGTTCAAAAAGGAATTTCAGATAATCATTATAGGGAAAACTTTGTATTGGAAAAGAAAGCAATATTTTATCATACATATTATCAGATAATATATTAATTCCATTAGATAAATCTAAAAAAGCCTTATTAATAATAAAAAGAATTTCTATAATTTCATAATGGAGCAAATCTTTCATTATTTTAACCAATATTTCCATAAAATCACAATTATTCACCACATCATCAGGAATCTTCCCAATTTTCATCGAAATTTGGGTAAAAATCTGAATCATAATAGCCAAAACCCATGCTTCCCGAATATTGCTGATAAAAAGTGATTTAATATACTCAAGACACTTCTTTAAAAACCAAACAGTGCTAGAACCATAAACTTCAATGTTTCCTAATTCAATCACCCCAATATTTCCGTCCAATTTTGCCACAAATAAATCCCAACCCTTCTCTCTCTCTATTTCACTCACATTCTGCATCCATTTCACCAGATCCACCACTCCATTTCTATCACTGGAATGTCCCGAACCCATCGAAGGTTCAAAATTTCAGGAAAAAAACTCTTTTCTCCATTTCCGCCTCCTCCAACCCGAAATTAGGATCTATTCCAGTCTTTTTTAATAAACGTCATAAACCGTAAATAAACGTTTATCATTCTAATGAGTAACTGGCTTGAGCAGGTTGTAGGTGATACACAAAAAGAAGTTATTGAGGAATTGGAGAAATTAGTCGAAAGCAAAGGAATAAAAGAGAAAGTTCTTGCGGATGCCCAGGAAATGGCCAAAGTTGCTGCCCGTCATATTCTTGATGAGACACAGCCAGAGCTTCAAGCATTTCCCAGCATTCCAATGGAAGGTGATAAGGAGATACAATATTTATTGGTCATGGAATTCCTTCAATCAGCTGGTTTCAAATTTGCTCCAAGTGTTCTTAAATATGAAAGCCAGCATCCCGACATCGAGCTCAATCGAAGAGATTTGGGAAAGCGCCTTAATTTGTGCACCTATGATCGAACTCCATACCTTGTCCAGCTTGTTGAGGAGCAATTGAAGACAATTGAGGATCAATAAACCAATTTTTAACAGACATAAATGGTCAAATACACTTTTATTTTGCTTTTGATAACAGTTTGTCAAAGATCTTGTTTGATTCATCAACGATTGAGTTCAATCCAGTTTTATGGCATTGATGAGCGATGAGGGGAATCATGTCATATAACCCTGATTGCTTGGCAATAGAAAATGCGGATTCTAGAAATCCAAATTGAGTAAGAAGCTTACATTTAAATGTTGGGTCATGAATGCAGCTCTTGATGATCATTTGAGCCAATTTTTGATTCATGTGCTCAAATGAAACTCTCATTAACATAGAGTTAATAATTGCTTCAAATATATACCCAGGTGCGCGTTTTTCAAAATTGGTCACAAATTCTATCATATTCTTTTCAGGTTCATTTGCCATAATATCTGTGAGTCTATTAGCAATTAATTTCAGACTAATTCCAGTATGTGCCACTATCTTGAGGGCGAGTTCCACTTCCATTTCTTTAAACAAAAAGGAAACAGATGATACTCTCGATTCTTCTTTACCGAATATACTCATGCTACTGCAATCAATAATACTTTTAGATGCACAAAAAGTACAGAATTGCTTTTGTAGGACTACTCCTTCTAACATTTTCTGTGACTCTGTGTCCTGGTTCGAAATCCCGGAACCAAGAGACTTTTCAATCATTTTCAAAAATATTACAGATTCTTTGGTGGATGTTGCCTGAGAAAATAGAGTTTTAGCAGTTGATAAAGCATCATGTCTTAATCCAAGATACATTTCCAAATTAAATTTCAAGTGAGGTAGCGATTTGGATATTGACATGTCAAGTAATTTCTGGAATAATGGTCCAAATATCTCTAATTCAGGATCAAATTCAAAGGCAGCAGTTTTAAAATTATCAAGGGTACTATGTGATAATGATGGAATAAATATATACCCAAAAAACAAATCCCATCTCTTTTGTCCCCTGTCTGTTTGACGAAGGATTCTGAATGGTTGGCTAAAGACTCTTGATTCTACCAAGAACTTCGTGTGTTCATGAACTGGTGCCTTTTCATTTAAATACTTGTTTAAATACTCTATTGATTCCTGCGGTGGAGCAGATGATATTAATGTGTGACAGAGTCCAACTAATCTATAGTAAAAATGTGGAACAATTGTATCAATTTGTTCAATATTCTGTGAAAATAAAACAGACGGTTGAACTGATGCTAATGATTTTTCTGACCTCTGTCTCTCATGTTTTGATGCTGCAAAAAAGTTACTGGATGATCTAGTCATTTCTGGAGATCTGTATGTTGCTTTTTTAGCTATTTTCCTATTTGGATCAAATGTTTGAATGGGAATTGTTTTTGATGGATCAAATGTTTCTCCAAATCTTATTGATGAATTCAAATTCATTGGCACATTCGTTGGCGCAAACAAATGAGCAAATAGAGGAGAATCTCGTATGAGATGCGGGGAAAGAAATTCTTCCACAAATATTTCAACATCAAACGGAATATCTTGGGCTTTCAGCTCTTTGATTAATGTGATATCATAATATGAGCCAAACCGAAAACAAGAAATTGCTTGTTGGACAATTGATGAAGTATGCTGAGAATTCTTCATTCTTCTATCAATAGCATATTGAATTCCTTCTTCATATAATCCAAGTTCAAACATTTTCAAAGAATACTTGTCAAAATATTCTGATGTATGAATTTTCCAAGTTTTTGATAGAGATTGCGCTATTTCTAATTTGTCAAATAAGAAACAATACTCCACAAATGTCTTCCCAGCTTCAATTGATAAATAATTATTAAGAGTGTAAGAAATACCATTTATAGAAGAAAACATGGAAGATACAAAAAGATATATGGATTTGGTATATGCAGAAAGATCTTCAAGAGCATCCAATCCTACTGATTGGTATTGACAAAAAATAGATAAATACTCATCTATATGCTTATCAATCAGATAAAGTGTTTGAATGGCAACGCTCTCATCTTGTGAATTATTCACAGAAATTTGACGAACAAATGACGACAATCGTTTCTGTACATATTTCAGTAATATGGCCGGATTTCTAAATGAAGGATGAATCGAAAAAACAAACTGTTTCAAATTTAATAATAATGAAATGGTACTATTTGATTTCATAATAGAGTCCTTGTAAGAAGATATTAAATCTTCATCACAATCTAAATAATTGAACATAGATAAAACTCTAACTACATTTTGATAATCCCGAATATTTAAACGTACTGTGGCAATGGCATCATATCCTTTTTTCCATTCATGTGGAATAGAATCGAAAAATTGTTTAATATCATGAGTAATTATATCTCTATACTTTTGTGGCAAGCTCTCAATAATTTCATTGTTTAATGATGGACATATTGAAAAAAGTTCCTTTACATCTTTGTTTTCATGAAGTAACGACAGCGCTTCTTCTCTAATCAAAACCAATATATTCATCTCGTATCTAAAGAAATCACAAAACAGTTGAGCTAAACTATACTTTTGTTTGGATAATAATTCAGAAAATGCCTTTTTCAATGGATATGGACTAATTCCAGTTTCTAGAATATTGGCCAAAAGCTGAACTTTGTTGTATAATGACTGCTCACAGTAACAATGAAGCAGAATATTAGATAGTTCGATTAATGGGAGTTCATTAAGCTTAGGTTCAATGATTTTGGAAAATTCTTTGGCTGGAAACCTAAATGATAAATCAATGATTTCGTCTGATGGTAATGGATCTTGGCTCAGTAGATAACTTAAATATGTTGATAGTTGGAATATATCCATTCCATCTTGAGATAAATCATCCCAATTACTCATATCAATTGATATTATTGATTTCTTTAATCCAATTCGTTTAATAATCATATCTGAGTGGGTTTTCGGAGATCTTTTTAGTATTAAAATATTCTTAACGACATTGGATATACCAATATCACCATCGTTGTCGATTTTTTCGTCTGTTACCAAGCTAGCGATGGAAACAACTGGATAATCAATTGTAAGAGGTAAGAGCACTTTATAATTGCTTTTGGTATATTTAAGAACAGTCTCTATAAGATCCATTTTTAATATACCAGTAACCTCGGTAGCTTGAGTAAATAATTCTCTTGACAACAAATATGGTACAATATCGCTTGGATGAATAGATAAAACTTCTCCCATTGTTTTATTTGGCATTGATTTTAGCAATGCTAAAATGATGGTATTAATATATGAAATAAAAGAGTTTGTCAAAGGTGAATTACTAAAATCTGCAAGGGGTTCCCATTGAATTGCTGTCAAACGTGAAAGCTGTGAAACAACATCTCTGAATTTTTGAGAAAGTCCCCTTTTCACATTTTTCATGGGATGTTTCCTTTGGAGAAGTGTTCTTTTTCTCGACAAAACAGAAATTACATCATTTCCATCATTTAAAAAATTCAATGCTTCATACTCAAACATAAAAGAGAACCCAATCTCAGAGCTGATTACCCTCCTATTTTGATTAATTGAGAATGGCTTAAAGGGCCGAGATGATGTTGGAAGTTTGTAATCAGCAACGAATCTCGCAACTTCAAATAGCGTCTTGTAGATTGTTGCCCTATTTACAATACTTTCTGCAATAGGCCAATCCATTTTTAATATTGATCTTGTGAGCATGGTATAATAAGAATCAAGGACACTATCAAGAGTGCATGCAGGATCAAGAAACTTAGACATAAGTAATTTCTCATAAGAATGCTTAAGATATTGTTTAAAACTCCCAGATGAGAATCCTATCAGAGTCGAAATCACTTTTTCGGCCAATGTTGTTGGACATATAAAAGTATTTTCTTGAGTTTTTAAAAAGAGTAATGAATAAATATCTGTGATTACATCCTGTTGGATATTTGGATCAGAAATATTCTTTATAGATGCTTCCATGATCATCAAAAAATCATCGTGACCATCAAAAAACAACTTCATTACATTCTCAATAGCAAAATAGGCACATACAAAATCATAATCATGCAATAAATCTTGATCAGAAATTGAAAACAATTTAAAGTTGGGCATATCTCTAAATGGTTCTCCATTTAAAGACTTCATTAATAACACAAGGATATTAGGTAGAGATTGATTCGATAAATCTCTTAAAGTTGCAGAGTTTCCTGTGTACATCTTTATCTTTTTAAGGAGTTGAAGATCATTCATAACTCTTTGAAAAACTACAGAGCATATATCATTAGAATTAGTTTGCATTGTTGACAAAGTAGATGTTATCCAATTCGCATCATAGCATTTTTCATGAAAAATTGAACATATTGCCCACGAATATAACTCAGGAAATAGAGAAGTATATACTGATGATAATTTTAGATCACCCGACTTTAATTGATCAGCTGCACCTTTTAAAGAAATATCAATAAAATGCTGCTTTGATGCAGCGGACGTGTTGAAAAGGGCAGCAAGTCTGCTTTTTCCTCCAAAAAAAGTTGGCGACGGAAAAGGATTCTTAGAAAAAAAATTGTTCTGTATTGAAATGGATATTTCATTAGAAATATAAAACACTGGATAAGAAAATATATCAACAACATCCGAATATTCATTCAGTATAAAACTGTTAACATCAATAAGATTTGAAGGTAGGATATTAAAAGCTTCAGATCCTATTCTTTGGATGAACATAGAATAATCATTCACTGATATGTGTTTGGTAATTTTTCCACTTAGAGCTCTAAATAACGATACAGACTCTTTGTACATCGAGATCACCTGATCTTTTGGTAACGATTCTGTTTGGGGCTTATCTTGGCTTAAAAAGTTTATTAAGGTCGCATAATTAGACATTTTAAGTGTAGATAATAATGATAAAAATAATTTGGAATGATCATAATCTAAAGAATGACCCATCAGTTTGGCAATGGAATAACAACACCATTGAAATACAGGCAAACTTATAGAATACTCTTTTTGCGATTGAAGAATCGGAGGAAATGATTTGATTAAAGATTCTAAACCAAATTTTACAGATGGAGAGTCAATCTTGCTAAAAAAAAGTGCAGAAGCGCCTGGATTGCCCGTACATAACTGTCTTATTGCATTTAGTTCTTTTTCTTGGATACTTAGTCTTTGATATATCTCTTTGGAAAATAGAGTCGACAGCTGATTGTTGGATTTTTTCTTCTTCATTGGACCTGAAATTTTTAATTCACATTTCAGCCGATTATATCGTCAGAGACAGTGAAATGAACAAAGAGATTCTTGGGGAAGTATTCGAAGAGGTCATTTCTTCTCCTGTCGGACAATATTTGGTGAATTATTTTTGCAATAGAGAGATTAAAGAGCCTCTATTTGTTAGTTTTATTGATAGTTTGAAGGAATTAATTGTGAATCAAAGTGAAGTCTCTCATAATGAATTTAAAAATTTTTTAGAGAATCGAATAAGCGAAATTATTAATGTATATGGACATGAATCGGAAATATCTCTGGGACTTATGACATTCAAGCAAATTCTTTACGAAAAAAATCAAAAGCATTACTATGTATCTACAAGATCAGTGAAAAAGGAGGTTGATGGATTCTTGGATTCAATAAGCGCAATTATTTATTCTATTCCTGATACCAAGCAGGAATTCTCAGTTTTGCTTCAAAATGCAGAGTCAAACAAACAGAAAAAGAATGAGAATGCTGCTGAAAATGTGATACAAGTATCACTTGAAGAGATCTCAAGAATTCATAGCTTAATACAACAGATTGATTCAGATCAGGTGACATCAGATATTGCCCATCTAATTCGTAGATATGAACCGGAGTTTTCTTCCCAGAATTCCATTCTATCATTGAACTTGAGTGATTGTAGCCCACATACAATCAATAAAATCCGGAAGTATCTGGTTAAATAGATACCTTATTATTCAACCACATTTTACAACACCAATGTCAAGTTCTCCAATGGATCTCCTCAACGATATTCAAGCATATCTAATAAATTATTCTGATTTTGATTTGATTAAGCGTATTGGAAAAGGAGCTTATGGCGAAGTTTACTATGCAATTCATCGACCATCCAATACTTACTGTGCTTTGAAAAAGCTTTTTAGCGATCAGCTTCAGGGAAATGATTTGATTTACTTTTGCCGTGAGGTTAAAGTCCTATCAACCTGTAATTCGAAGTTTTTGCTTCCATTTTTGGGTTTTTCCAAAACTGATCCTTATGTTATAGTAACAGAATTTGTTGAATGTGGAAGCTTATATAATGCATTAAAACATAAGAAAGGATCCCCTGATCTGAGTGGTCTTGATAAAACAAAAATTGCAATGGGAATTGCCCAAGGAATGATGGATTTGCACTCTTGTAATATCATTCATAGGGATTTAAAGTCTTTGAACATTTTGCTTGACAATGAAAAGCTTCCAAAAATTTGCGATTTTGGAGTTGCAAGATTTAAAAGTGGTGAAAGCTCATATGCTACCAAACAAATCGGAACCCCTCAATGGATGGCTCCAGAATTGTTTATGTCTGATAATTATACCAATAAAGTTGATGTTTATGCATATGGGATGCTTCTCTGGGAAATGCTTACTGAAAAGCCCCCATTTGAGAAACTAAATCCTATTAAAGTTGCCCTATACGTTGTGGAAAGGAATCAAAGGCCTGCCATTCCTCCAAATTGTCCTGAACACCTTAAAAATCTAATAAACATGTGTTGGCACCAAGATCCAAATGAAAGACCTTCATTCAAGCAAATATATGCCGCTTTCAAGAAAGGAAAGGTTTTATACCCAGATACAGATTCGAATCAATTTGGACTTTTTGCTAAAGAAATTGATTCATTTTCCAAAGAGTATATTCATCCCCCATTATTAGCATCTCAATCTGTCATTTCCACAACAAATACAGTCCCAAAGGCAACTATTTCTTTTGAACAGTGCTTTAATGACATGTTTTCCAAATCAAGTCCCAAAAACATACAGGCATTCTTCGCAAATTGTATTAAGCAGTTTTCTTCGCTTTCAAATGAAGATAACATTTTGTTTCATCAAAAAATGTTGGATATGTTAATATCTAATAACGATTACCCAAGTATCTTCTACGAGTGTGGGATGGTTTCTATGCTTTCATTCAATATTCAAGACTGTTTTATTATTAGTGTTAAAATACTTTCAATTTTACTTGAGGAAAACCCTACAAGTTTAACAGCTGAATTAGTTTACCAGATTATTCAGTTTGTATACCATTCGGTTGAATCAGTCCTTCATCTTTTTTCCAAATTTACTTTTTTATGTAATAGGATTGATAATCCATTCCCAATAATTAATTTGTTCTTGGGGTCATCATCTCCCTTTATGTCTAGTGAGTTTTTACCTCAATATTATCGAATTCTTATTCATCTATTACAACAAGGTGATGGTTTCAAACAAGAATATATTGGATATTTCATGGATATGTGCTATCACTTTCTGAGCAGTGCAAATACTATTGATGTCGTTTGTACATATAATTCTCTCATAAGCGTTTCAAATATTCTACCAACTTTAAGTGCTGATCATTTTTTAAATCATATTAATAGTGATTTCGAACCATATACACTATTGTTATTGTTTAAATCTAATATTTCTATATCAATACAATTCGTGTCATTGCTGATTACTAAGATATCATCCAACAGTTTTGCAAAATATGTTCTTTATAAAATTGCAGAAGATCCTGAAATGGCAAGATATCTATTAAATGATGTTAGATGGCTTAACAAAGATATTGATAGTTTGATTTCAATGAAGATTCTTTTATTACTAATGTGCCACACAGATCTTCGGGCAATAATACAGCAACTCTCTGAAATACCAGAATTTTTACAAAGAGTGTGTACCACCAGAAATGATGAAGCATTAGCTTGTGTTAGTACTTTACTTCGACGATTGACTCTTACCCAAGAATTTATTCAAGTTTTAAGTGATAAAGGGTTTTTGAAAGAGTATTTTGATGTCTCAATTTATAGTAGGAATGAAGCAACAGTAAGGTCTGCTTTGCTCTTTTTCGATGCATGTGGAAGAGTTACCTATAATCCAATTTATATGAAAATTGTTCAAATTATTCCCACACTTCTTGAACCCCTTACAGGATACTCATTGTATGCTTTAAGTCTTGCTGTCGTACTAGCATATTACCCTGAAACAAAAAAGTTGATGAAATCTAATGGTATGATTGATGTAGTTAAAAGAATGACTTTGTCGCAAGCTGAAGATTCGTATAGAAACAATTTTCTCAGTGTTTTTGTTAATTAAACAGTGTTATTTTACATTATTTTCCTTTTTTTGATTGCAGATCAGGATCAATCAAAGACCAAATTGTTGGAAGTTTATAATTGCTGTCATCTTGATGATTTGAATAGAATTTTCCCGACTTTTTAAGCTGCGAATATCTGTATCTACATTGAACATCGCATCTATCAACAAATCCTGATGCCACTTTGGTCCATGACTTAGTCCCGTATTTCAAAACCAGATTTAATAATAATCCATCTTCCTCTTTTGTCCAGGCCATTTTGTTCAACCTCGGATCTAAACCCCTTGACCACCTTTGATTACATTGAGATTTCGTTCTTCCTCCTCCAACATAATTTGAAATCATTATCCATTTATCGGGCCCAAAAATTGATACAGCTTGTATCAATCTTTGGTCCTCAATTTCAGACCATGATCTTGGTTTTTTCCTACCTGATTCCATATCATTATTGATATGCTTTTTAACACAGCACTCACTCAAGAATGATTTAACATCACAAATGGGAGATGCAACCTGTGAATAGAAAGGATTAACAATCTCTTTGCTAGATTGTTGAAAGATATAGTTTTGCCCGATGATCATTATGATGGACTATTCAAAAATTGTGATAAAGCAATTTCAAGATAAACATGATTTCAATTATAATTTTGAAATTTTGATAAGATAATTTCTGAAAATAATGAATCTTTATTCTATCAATGAAATAAATTATTGAAAACAATCATTCAAAATTAAGCCACAAAAAAATTTTATTTGATATTTTGATTACATCCTCAGAATTTAAAATAATCATTCAATTTGAGTGTCATTATTTTTTGTCTTCAACATAACTCTGGTTTATCAATTACTTTTCAATGTATCGTTTGTAAATACGATATGATCAAATGGGAGTTATTTTGTTAGTTTATAAGTTTATTGTTTTTTTTTTGAAGCTACCATTTTCGTTGTTTATAATTATACTCTCATCAGTTCATTTCATAATTTCCAAATTAATCCCATTTTTGTGGATTAAAAGGATATTTATTAGAATCTCATCAACTATATGCTTTAAATTGATGATTATTGTGTGCGGAAATGTTAACACAGATTTATTTTCGATATCAAATGGTTTTACAGAGAAATGTTCAGATTCGGTTGATTCTGGTGATATTATCCTGGGTAACTGTGATTCATTCATAAATTTACTGGTTATGCAGTACAATTATTCTCCACTGTATGTTGTAAATGGAGAAAAAGGCAAAGTTTACCTGAAAACATTTCATGGTCTATTATTTGAGCGCGTTTTTAGGCTTAAACCATCTGTAAAAAACCTAATTTCATTTGAAAAGGCTTTAAATTATGCAAAGGAATCCCATTCACCACTGGTTGTCTATCCCTCGTCATCAGGAAATTGGAATAATGAATACCTGATCGATGCTCCAGTTTCAAGATTCTTTTTCTTTCATTTTTACTCAAATGATAATATTCATTCATTATCTTTTGCCAAAACTTCCTTGGTTTATCAGGTCTATTGTTGTTTGAGTGTTCTAACTCGAGAGTATATAATATTTACACTACCCTTAAAAGAGACACCCAATTTCGACAATAAATCATTTAATGAAGTGTGCACAGCAACCTTTCAAGATTTGCAGCTTAGAGAATATGCTTGGAAAGCAACACCCCAGGATTACGATTAAATAAACATTTTGATTTTGATTGAGAAGAAACCGATAATTTTATAAAAACTTCACAAAAAGTGGATTACCACGAAATAATCACACAATGCCACCAAAAACAGATAGTCGAGAATCAGTCAAAGTTGCTGTTCGACTTAGGCCGATGTCAAGCACTGAAACATCGCAAGGATATCATTCTGTGGTTGAAATTGATCAAGAAAGCGCTTCCGTTCGGATCACAAATCCTCAAGGACAACCAATCTCATTTTCATTTGATTATGCATTCCCCGATAGTTGTACTCAGGAAGAAGTTTATGAAATGACATCTGCTTCTATAGTTTCTGGTGTTCTTGAAGGATATAATGGTACAATATTTGCTTATGGACAAACAGGGACTGGTAAAACATATTCAATGGACGGGAAAAGTCATGGAGAGCATAGAGGGATTGTTCCCCGTGCTTTTGATCATATTTTTGATTATATGGCTGCTAACAGTGATTCTCAGCAGTTTCTTGTGACTGTGACATATGTCGAGATTTACAACGACGAGATCAGAGATTTATTGGCTGCACAACAAGTTCCTCTTAAAATTCGAGAAGATCCAGCCCATGGAATAACCATAAAAGGTGTTGTTACTCACAAAGTTAATGATATTGAGGATCTCAGGACACTGATTAAGTACGGTAAAAAGAATAGAAAAGTCAGGAAAACCAATATGAATGCTGAAAGTAGTCGTTCTCATTCAATTCTTACTGTTTGCGTTGAAACCCTCTCCAAGATTGATGGTCAAGAACACGTTAGATCAGCGAGGTTGAATCTTGTTGATCTTGCTGGAAGTGAAAGGGTTGCAAAAACTGGGGCAGAAGGGGTTGGTTTTTTAGAAGGTGTCAATATCAATTATGAATTGATGATTCTGGGAAATTGTATTTCTGCTTTAACATCCAAAGGTCAAACACACATTCCATATAGAGATTCAAAACTTACTATGCTTTTAAGAGATTCACTTGGGGGTAATGCCCGTACACTAATGATTGCTGCTTTAGGGCCCGCAGATTATAATTTTTCTGAAACAATGAGCACACTTCGTTATGCCGAAAGAGCCAAAAAAATTGAAAATAAGCCTAAAGTTAATATGGATCCTAAAGATGCACTTCTTCTGAAACTCAAAGAAGAACTATCAGAATTAGAAAAGAAACTGAACCAAAAGGACACAATTAGTGCTCAAATGGGTGCATCTGAAGATGTGATTCAAGCAATGGAAAAGACTTTGGAAGAGCAAAGACAAGAACTCGCAAAAGCATCTCAAGGAGCTTTAAAGGAGAGAGAATTATTACAGAAGAAATTAGATGAACAAATGAGTAAAATTGATGCTGAAAAGCACAAAAGAGAAAAATATCAAGCTAGATTAAATGAATTATCAAAAGTTCTTAGCGAAACAGATAGTGATAAGTTATTTGCAAAAACCAGAAAGAATGAATCTGAAATTAATCAAATTAGGGAAAAACTAAGGCAGAGAGAAGAAAGATCTAAGTTATTACAGAAAGAAATTAGTGATAGGCGAGAAAAGCATGAGATGGTAAGCACAAAATGCACAACAATTCAATCAGATGTTGAAGCGGTTACTAAAGATTATGATGAATCAGTGAACCAGTATCAAAATCTTAAAATTATGCTACCAGAAATTCAAAGGACTATCCAAGAAGACCGAGAACAATTATCATCAGATATATCATCGCTTACCTCTCAGATGGAGTTTCTCATGCAAGTGATGGAAAACTTCATACCTCAGGCAGAAGTCGAAAGAATTAAGAAAAATGCTGTGTTTAATGAAGAAACAAACCAGTGGAATATACCTCAGGCAGATAAGAAAGAATTGGTTAAAGTAGTGATTTCAAAAGAGAGACCAAAGAGTGCCAATGGATATCCAAGACCAATTGCTACCTCAGAACACCTAGCGATCGAAGCACAGTCCAGACCAAACATTAGCATGAGCCCTCAGGTGGTTCCTGGAAAAAACCGAAAAGGTCCCGTAACAATTAAACTTAGAGCACTAGAAAAGGCTGTTGAACAAGCCTTTCTAGACGCCGAAAGGAATATTATGGCAAGTCTCAATGAGAATTGCCATCATACTGTAATTGCCAAAAGTATTAATCACTCTCGCTCCTTTGATCCAGGAAATACTATTATAAATATTAGTTGTTGAAGATATTTAGTGTTTGCACATAAAAGAAATGAACTCATTGATATCAAAGGTGTCGTCACCCCTTCCAAGGGCTTCTCTGATAAAATCATCATAATCAGACTCTGATAGATCATCTCCTAATTGTTGCATCATATAGCGAAAATCAACTGCATGGTGAACCGTTCCATGGGTTTTCTTATCGAGAACTTTCGCATCTGTCTGAAGAGTAAGGCAAAATTCTGGTTTTCTAACCAATTCAAGCATAGCTTGCACCGCTTTATCGGATGGTATGTTGGGATTGCCGTCTGGATTATACTTTTTTCGAAATGCAGTCTCTGTCTCTTCATCCCCAAAACCTTTGCTAAAAATGTTATAAAAAGAAATCACATCTTCCCAAGCAAAATCTCTCTCAGGACTCCTACAATTCTTAACAATGCCATCAAAGAGTTTCTTCATTGGATTCCCTGTCGATCCGTGACTCATTTTAACGAATAAGACGATAACTAATTGATGTTTTGATTAATCTGATGGAATATAAAGTGTGTTTTCCATTTCCTAGGAGCCAATATAGTGAAAATTCTCGGGAGGAGCATCATAGGAGGGATCTTGAGTATCTTGATACGTATGTTATGAATTTTCGGGGATTATATGAGGAAGGAAAATATGAAGAAGCAGGGGCAATAATTGAAGAAATATGTTCGATTTTACCCAATGAAAAGAATTCAATATTAAATATACTTATAGATGACAGGTTTATTGATATGATTGTGGATATTTATACACCAACGATCAATGTTTTGTCTATTCACATTATTCAATTATTACATTACATAACATGGTATCTTGAGAGAGTTGTTCCACAGTATCAAACTCCGCTTTTAATGGATAAAATTGGGCAATCATTATTATCCAGCAATATATTGGAGAACAACTATGCCAAAAAATTTGTGTCATTTCTATCTTTTTATATCCCTTACGATTTATGGCATTTAAATCGCTTTTTTTTAAATACAAATGATGAAAGTGTTAAATGCCAGTATTATGTTAATGTTGTGTCATATATAAGCGATGAGTCGGATTTACAGGCAATTATAAGCGAATTGATCGATGTTATAAATGGGATTAATGATGATGCAATTTTTTACGCATTACAGACGATAAAAAAGGGTCTGATTCATGAGTGCTTCCGAAAAAGGTGTATTAAAGAAGAATGGTATTGTTTTATATCAGAAATGGTTTTTTCCGAAATATCTCGAATTCAAATTATATGTTATGATTTATTATCTAATTTAATCCCTTTTATTGATCCTGAGATTGTGAAGTCTCCAAAATTTATATCGATCCAACATATCAGAACTGTTATATTGAGCCACTCAATTGGATGTAAAAAGGGTGCTTTATTGTTTCTCGAACATTATGCGTCAGTATATCCAAACTGCATTATAAGTGGAGAGAATTATTCCTTGTTAAAAGCATTTTTCATAATTTTTGAAAAAGAGTCATTTTCGATAAAGTTATTAATTCTAAAAGTAATTTCTGCTGCTCTAGTTAATTCAATAAGTCTGAATATTGATCTTATTGATTCTCTTCCTTGCTTTTTGAACACAATTGAAGATGCTTCGAGTGAGGACCAAATTAATTTATGGAGAGCAATTAGCCTCTTGATTCATCATAATTCTCAATATGATAATGATATTATTCGAGTAATTAACAATATCACTTTGCACGAAATTGATGAAAATTTGAGAGCAATACTCACTTCAATAGAAAACTCAATAATTCGAAATTGATTCGATTATTGGATGACCAGTTATCCCTTGGTTTTTGATAATATGATCAATGGCATGAAGGGAATCATGAAGGGGAGTAATTTCACTAATTGCAACTTTGTAAAGTTTATCTAAAAACTTCAGTATAACATCTGATATGTCTGTATTTCCGTGATTATCTAAGCTCACAATCAAAGAGAAAACACTTCTATATATGATTGGATTACAAAAATCAGATATACTAATCAGATTCTGTATTATTGGTTTGTGCCGAGCAAATTCTGTTGTCATTCCATATAATTCATGATATTTTGTGTAATTCATGAAAGAAGAGACAATTTCTGATGAAAAATGATTTGATTTGAAAATAAAATCTGGAATGAATTCTCCACAAGGATATCTCGATTTTAGAATAGTAGAATTGATTGACTCAAAATAATCAATTTCTATTTGAGAATTTTCCAAATGTGATTTTAATCTCAGATAGTCTATATATGCCCACTGCTCCAAAGGGATCTGATTGATAGGAAGCTCTTTATGCCTAACACCTATCAAAATAACTTTTGGATTTGTGGTCTTTTTGGGAAAGGGGAAGCTTATATTATGAGTATAGAGAAAGTTAATAAATCTGAATGAATTTTCATCCTCTTTTATCAAGCTCTTATTATGTATCATTAATAGTTTCTTCATGAAAGAAATTATATAATTATCATTTTGGTATTGCTTGATAATGCAAATAATAGTCTGTAATTCAGAATCTCTCATTTGGAAAGAATAATTCTTTGACAAACAATTCATGTTTTCATTGATCGTTAGGTTTTGATCATAACTCGCAGATTTATATGTTTGGATTTGCATTGAAGAAAGCAAAAATGTTCTTGAAATCCATGATATTGGGGAATGATGATTTGGTTGTGGCTGGGAACATCCAAATGAATACAATAATGATCTCAAGTAATACTCCTCCTTCCATGTTTTACTTATGAGAGTTTGAGATGAAACAACTGAGATGAAAGTATCATTAATTGCTGGAGCCCAATACTCAAAAAGAATATTTAGCTGATCTGGTCTCTGTAGAAGCAATGGCATCATCACCGGGTTCATCTGAAGACACAATCTAGTATGATAAATATTCGATGAGAAACTGAAAACATTTGATCTCAAAAGATGCGTAATATTGAATGTTTCATTACCATTGATCCTGTTTAAGAATTTTGATGAGATCATAACCAGTGCAGCATCAGGAGATCTTTCAAGAGTGTTAACCAATGATTGACAAAAATCAAATATGCTCCTTTTTAAATTGTTCTTAAATGCAAATGATAATAAATGGTCAGCAACAATTGTAGCTTCAATTGGAGTAATACCGACCATATTGGGTAAAAACTTGATTAAGGCAAAAGTAGCCTTATTCTCTAAAGGTTCAAGATTCTTAATGAGCATTAATGCATGAGAAGTAAGTGGAAAAGATGCTGAAGCACTGTATAAAGGATTGGTAACAATATCTGATGTTATTGTGGTGTAAAACCCACAACACAATCGGAAAACTTTTTGGGCAATTGGAAAATCATTAAAAAATTCAAATTCAGAGATAGGAAACATAGCGAATATTGAAGCATATGCAACCATAATTAAATCTTTATGATAATGATTCAGTTTTCTTGCCATTGTTATTGCAAATCTAAATACAACTTTATATTGAGATAATGATAAATCGAACAATGATAAAGCTTCCCAAAGCGAATCAAATAGATCTAAATAATAATTATCATCTCGAGAAAACAATAGCAAAGTATCAAGTACTGTAATTTTTGGACATAGATCTTTATTATTAAGGAAATGTGTTTCCGAAACAATGGCTTGAATTAAAGTATCTAAATGAGGCTTTAAAGGAACAATGAGATTTCGTATACACAGAACAATTTCATCAGCAACATTCTGAGATATAATAGATCTTGTAATAAATGAAACAAACTCATCAATGTGTGTTTGAATAATTTGATGAGGGGTATAAGAAATTAGTCTAATAAGTCTAATCAAATAAGAGGAATTTTGGGTTCTATATCTGATTGCATGAATAAAAATCCATGAGGGAAGAATATGGGCAATATTGCATGCTATATCAAGCTCAAAATGGCTTAGATTTTCAATTGATGTCACTTTGTTATATGAGTTCCCATCACCAAATTCCGTTTGTATACATTCCCAAAGCCAGTATGGTATTGATATTTTATAGCTCATATTTGGGTTTTTAGCTAATCCATCAATCAGTGATGCATATGCTTTTGTCATTTGCATATCATTCGGAGGAGGGAATTCTGGTATATCACTCAAATCACAGTATGATATGTACTCAGACCAACATGATATAACTGATGCATTTAAATTACTATGTCCATATATTGCACTTATTCCAAGGGGTTTTGTGTATCTATTCTTAATCAACCATTTCATGATATTAAGAGAAGCTTCTATAATTGGAAATGGAGAATCCTCCGTCAATCTTGATCTTGAATACTTTTCTATTTCTATTAATATTGACTCAGTAGAAGGAAGCATGAGTTCAGAATTCATTACAACATCAGACAATAAAAATATAAGATGCTCATACTTATGGCTTGGTTTAAATCTCCTTATCCAGAATTCCCAAAAGAAAACAGAACATATTTTCATACTAATGCGAATTAAAGTTGCAATCGATTTTGAAAAAGAAGAATCATAATTCTCATAGTGATAAAGAAAGTTTCGCAGCAGGATTTCAGGACATATTAATAGTTTTGAACCTCCAGATTGTAAAAACTGGCTAAGGGTTGCTAAATGATCTGAATCAAGTGATATTGTATGTTTCAGTATCAAAGCCTCATAGTCTGTCGAAAGAAACTTCTTGTTTTTGACTGGCATAAAATCGAATGCATACAAAAACGAAGAAACAAGTATCATTGAATATCTTTTATCCATTGGAAGGGTCTCCATTAGCTTTGATATATATTTAATAGTTTCTGATAGATTTCTGGAGCAACATACTTGAATTACAACTCCGAGGCGAGCTCTTGCGTCCATTAATTCATGAATTGAAGAATCAGGCTGTTTAATTATGTTCATAAGCTTTATCAATACATTTCCAGCAGCCCCCAGTGTTTGTTGTTCTTCAAATGCAAAACTCAAAACTCTCGAAATTTTTATAGAACAAGAAGAGGCGCTTCTTCTAAAGCAGTATCTCTTTCCTTGAGCTTTTGGAGCTGAATGAAAAATTCTTCTTCAGTCATATCATCACCAGCTCTTCCAGTGATTTTCTTCTTCTTTTTAGGCTCTTCAGGGACCTTATCATTTCTTTTTGTGGCTTTCTGTATGAAGTTTGATGCTTTTCTAGTATCAAATGAACCTTTCTTTTTGAATTCTTCTAGTAATCCAAGGCATACGCTCGAATAGTCGCCAATAAACTGTAATGAGGATTTAAGCTCTCTATCATGTACCGATGGGAGTAATTCTGCTGTTCTTGATCGAATCTCTTTCACATTGGGCAATATCTCTTGTATTAAAGGAGTATTATGACCCTTTCCTTCAGCAAAAGCTGCAATCATACACTGTGAAAACATAAGCAAAACTTCGATTGACGCCTCAATTTCATTATTGAATTTGCTCCTAATTTCTGGAGTTATTGTAGGTACAAAATGATTTGAACAATATGTTCTTTGCCATTCTTCAAATGATGTGACTAAACATTTTTGTACCACACAAGCAGAAACCCATCCTGGAGCGGATTTATGGACAAAATTATGTAATAATGGCTCATTATCAATAGATGGTGATGACAAAAGTCCAGGAATTTTATATGTCTGCAATATTTTCAGTGAGTCCTTCTTTCCATTTTTGAAAAGGGAATCCAACAATATTAAACAATTCATTCTCAATCCAACAGGATCTTTAACAAAATGCTGCTGTAAGACATCAATAAATAATGATGTCATGTCTGACTGGCTATCGCAAATCCCAATTATTTGCAGAATTATTGTCCAATCAGGAGTGCCTGGAGGGCCAATTATAGCCTTTTTAATCAAATGATTCGCTTGAGATAGTAGAATTGACTCCATTAAAAATTTTAGAATAAAAAGATGAAAAAATAGAATTTGGCGCTTCTGGGGGTCGTTTTCCTAGTAATTACATTGGATTCTTCACAATCAATCATTGGGATATCATACGAGGCCGTTAGTGTCACAGTTACACCTGGGACAGATACAGATTTATCCAAATATGAGTTGGAGAATTCTGGGGATGATGGAGCGTAAAAACTTGGATAAATACATGAATACATAACACAATATGATACTGATACCGTGGAAGATTGACAAAACCACAAAGAATAAGTCGATTCAACCCCTACTATGTTAGTGTATTCAAAATTGACTTTGTTTGTATAGTAAAGGCATTGGCACACATTTGATTTTCCACCAATAATGGTATGATACATGATATATGAATCTACACTTGTTCCATGATAAAAAAAACCCGAGGCACCACCATAACCAGAACATTGTGTACAATTTGTTCCACTAGAGAAGAATTTGCTAGCATAGAAATAGTATGTTGAATCTGATGCTGCATTATACTCGACTCCACACTTTAAAGATGAGCTAAAATTAAGCGATCCTCCACAATAACCGGCAATTGAATTCCCATAATAATTATTAACGCAATCTCTTGTATGGCATTGGGTAAAACACAAAGACCGCAAGTTACAAATATTCTCTGAAAGATACATTCCACCCCCAGATGATTTAGCTGTGCAATTCACAAAAACGCAATCAAAAACAGAGGTAACAAAATTCCCCACTTTATAAATAGCTCCCCCTTGTGTAGAAGTCGCCCAAATATCAATAAATCGACAATCTTGAACAACTGTAAATGTTGTAAGAACAAGTCTTGATTGCATTAACTGTAATGAAGCAGAGAGAGAAGAGAGATCTTGGGAATATTCAAAAAATCAAACTGGCGTTAAAGATTTTTGAAAAATGTTCATATTGTTTGTGAGGCGAATTCTTGATTTGGAAAACGGGGAAAGGTTTTTTAACCTCGATAAACATATAAAAAGTGAAGAAACACCTTTACCAGAGTTTTATATTAATCCAATCACACAAACATGGTTTTTCATAGATATCATTGTAATTTTAACTGCAATTAGTGTTTCCATTGTATCATTAATACTTTGCTATTTTATGAGAGGAAAAAGAGCGTGATTTTTTTGATTATTGTGAATGTTTACTTTTTTTGCATTTTTTATGCGAAAAAAATATAAAAACCATGCAATATCATCTCATCATATCTTTTCCTCGTCCATTATCAAGTGAAAATCTTCAAATCAGTAATTTTCCAAATTAATGGATTCTCTTCTTATATCTGAGTTGGCGACATAAATGCAGCGATTTGGAGAGAAAATCAGAAAACTTACGTTAATTAATAAAAATGAGCAAAACCAGTTATTCTCATTCTAGAACATCTACGAATCCTTTTTCGATACCAGAAGATTGCGAGATGTTTGGATATTATTTTCAAGATCCTTCTCAGGATGAGGAGATGAAAAATATGATTAAAAATTCAAGTTTAGTAGAAAGGGCAAATATGCTGAAACCACGAGTTCCTTCTCGATTAACTCATTATACACCATCAAATAGATCGAGAGCGCCTTCTGAAGTGTCGAATGTTAGCGAAAGGACTGATGGAAAAACTAAAGGGCAGAGATTGACAGAATTTATTCAACAAAAAAGGGAAATATACCTGTGTCAAATGCTAATCGACAAAAAAAATGAGGAAATTGGGAAACTTAATTCATCAATCGTTTCCAAAGAAAATGAGAGAGAGCAGATAGAAATTACCCTCTCCAATATGCAGAATAAGTTTAAAATGATAACATCTCAATGCGAATCTAACTTGGCGAAAAAAAGAAAAGCTGCAGAGGCAGCAACATGTCAAAGAGTTGAATTGCAGAAGCAACTTAAACAACAAAATGTGTCGATTTCGACTCTAAAATCTGAGATATCTAAAAATGAGGAAATTCTAGAGAATTATCAAACCTATTACAGTTTTTTGTCAAGCATATCTCCCACAAATAGTGAGCAGTACTTCAATAAAGAAGAGAGATTAACATCTCTCCTTGAAAATATGGAAAAAGATAACATTTTCCTGATCAGTCAATCTCAGTATCTTGAAGATTTATTGAATAATGGGGATATAGCAAAGCAAACATCTATTATGAAAGCAAAACAGTCTTTGGATGCAGTTCTTGATATGATAAATGTTGTCGACAATAGCTCTGCTGATGGTCCTCAAGGAATAATTGGGAACGAAATCGCCATCATTGATTCAGAGCTCCAAAAGATTAACGCATTGGTTGTTTCTACCTATAGAAAATGCTTCAAAGATAATGCTGAGTTAACTCCAATCCTAATGCTTGAAAAGATCGAGAATTCTTTTGAAGCTTTCTACAAAGAAATAGAGAACATTAAAAGCATATATTTATTAGCAAAGCAAGCACATATAGATAAAGAAAGGAGAGAGAAACAAAGAAAAGAAGCTCAGATTAATCAGGCGCGAGTTCTACAAGAAAAGAAAGAGCAGTCTATATTGAGGTCAAAAAAGCCGGCAAAACAAAAGAACACGAGACCGCTAGTACCAAGAAGCAAACTAATGACTGTGAGGAAAAACAATGATGAGAAATTATTGAAACAAATGCGAGAGAAACAAAGACAGGATCAATTACTGTTTGGAGAAGATTCTGATTAAATCATATGTTTATTAGAATATCGTTAATTTTCGTTCTGAACTTGTATATATAATGCTCTTTGGTCTTAGTCAATTGTTCTTGATTGCCATAAAATTGATCCCTTTTTTTGAGTAATTCTTTTAACTTTTTTCTCTTTTCATATATCTCTTCAAACAATTTTATCCTTTTTTCTCCAGTCATTAGTTCTGTTGTTGGTTCCATTGTATTCAATCCTTTAAAGAAATCATTCACTTTTTCTTCAAAACAGTCTTTTTCATCGCTATTTAAACATAATTCCCCCAAAATAGCATTATAATGTTGTTCACTATGGCTGGCAGGTTTCATAAAACTGACATTTATTATTTTCTTTGACAAGAGCTCTTCAAAAATGATAAGCACTGTGAGAGGTCGCCATCGTATCCTATTGAGCTACAAATCTTCTGAATCGCAGCAATAATTGACTCTTTTTCGTAACTCAATTCTTTAATCTTGAGGTAAAGAGACTTGAGCTCATTCTTGATACTTTTGTCAATGTCCTTTGTTTGAGATAATGAGAGACGGAATGCTAATAAATCAGCACTGGCTCCAAGTTTGGCGAGCTCTTGAGCTTTTTCATATCCCCAATATAAGGCATTTTCAAAATTGTTCCGTATATCCTGAAGTTCTGTTGACTTGTTCTGTGTTGGTTTGAGTTCGGGGTGATTCTTTGCAAGTTTTAATTCAAGTTCTGATTTTAATAAGGCTATTTGTGTATCTAAATATGAATTTCGAATAAATTCAAATCTTTTGACATCTTCGAATGAGCTAATAAGGCCATTTTGAGCAATTTTTTCTCTTTGGCTCTGAATAATTTGCTCTTTTTCTTGGATTTTTTCTTTAAGTTCAGCATTTTCGTTTAAAAGTGACTCAAGGCTATAATCCAAAACCTTCTGTGATTCGACTGTGCTCCTGATATTTAGATTTGCAATGGTTTTCCTTAAATACGCAATCTCTTCTTTTGAATTCTTGAGTTCAGATATAATCTCATTATTATCTACAAATGCGATTGTATGAGTGTCATTTTGGTTAATGAATGTATTAATCAATGTAGATTTTCTTTGATTTTCGGTTTCTAAAAGCTCATTAATCTCAGCGAAAACGCTGTTTCTTTCTTTCAATATATTTAGTTCTGTTTCTAATTTGGAAATAACTTCTTCATTTTGGGCAGCTTTCAATTGGATATTTTCATCTGTGAGATGATCAATTGTCTCATATAATTCCGCTCTTTCTTTCTCTAAAAATGCAATTCGATTCGATAATGCCATATCATCATCGTATTCGTCTTCGCTCTCGCTACCCTCACTATTATGTTCGACTTTAAATGGAGCTGGCTCAATCATTTGGAGAGGGATATCATCAAGAGCTTCCCGAAGTTCAGATATGGTATTTGTTTGGCTTTTGATTTGTTCAAGGTAGCTCTCGCGTTCAATCATGTATTCTTCAATTTTTCGGTTGCAAATATTGTTATCCTTTTGAAGCTTTTCAATTTGGTCACTTAAGATAGACACTTCACTTGATTTTTCTCGGTAATTCTCATCCAAAGCTTTTTGTTGTATCTGAAGTTGCTTTATTTCATTTTGGAACTGTTCCATATTGATATGAAGAATCTCGTTTTCATTGATATATTGCTGCAATTCGGTTTTAAGTTTTTCGTTTTCAATAGAAATTTGCTGTGATGCGTTGGTTGAGTCTGCTCGCTTTCGAAATCCTTTGGGAACTGCTTGAGGTGGAATACTTCTCAATGATGTATTAGGTAGAGCTGGGATAGAGTTTTTTCTGGGGACACCTGATCTTGTTCGAGTTATTACTTGCTCATCAGAGTCAGAGGAATTCAAATTAAGATCCATTTCACTCGTCAATTCATCATCTGCAAGATTTAGAGGCTTAATAGAAGACTCATATGCTTGAGTCAATGGTGAGCTACTTATCCGATTTCTTTTTCTGGGAGTACTTGGTTCTACAATAGTAGGTTTAGATATTTCATTTTTTTCAGATGTTTCCAACTTCTCATTTGATGATAGTTCGTCATTTATAGACTCTTCTTCGATAGGAACTATATCTATTGTTGGGCTAGGAGGAAACATTTCATATAAATGTTCCTCTGCAATAATTAATTCACTTCGAAGCCGCCTTATTGAATCTTTTTGTTTTGGTAAATCATTTATCATAACTAATATTTCCTCAAAAATGGAAAGAAGCTGGTTCATCAGGTCTTCTTTTTGAATTGAAGAAAACAATGTCGCAAACTTGTTGCTAATATCAGTTTTCATTCTCCGAATTCGAGTTCTTTGATTAGATAAATTCTTAATCTGAAGAGAAGGATCTACTTCATCATTAAACTGCTGTAACAATAGCTGTTGAAGTGCAAGCATTGATTTTTGAAGTTTTTCTCTATATATATCATACTCTCTTTTCTGAGGAATCTTTGAAGGCTGAGAAACAGCAATGGCCCGAATGATATCATCAATATCATCAAATTTTTCGGTCAAAAACATATGAGCAAATTCAAGTACCGAATGTGATGAATGCTCTAATACAACTTCCCTAAATGGCATCCAAAAATGCCAAAATTTATCAAATTGGGAATTGGATACAGAACTTTTATCGCTGGAATAATCAAACACTGGAATTGAATCCATTAATTGACTTATGGAATTCGAAATAAAATCTTGTTGTGAAGATGGCAATAAAAATGATGTCAGGCTTTGTTTAATAACCATTAAAATATTGTCGACCTTAGCCGATATTGGGTTGTATAAATGGATTTTGTTTTTCATTTTAGTGTCACTTTTAATAAAGTTTACGCTGGATTACAAGTATGTTTTTCCTTCTTGAAGCATGTTTGGCAATAGAAAAACTTACAAGAATCGCACTCCGAAGTGAAAGCTGAGTTACAAAGCTTGCAATGTCGGTCAACAGATATATTTGTTGGTGCCTCTTTCAAGACACTTTGCTTGTTCTTCTTGAGTTGTCCCATTAACAGCAAAATTTGCTCTTTGATATTTGCATCATCTTCAGATTCGACAGGTACATTAATATCAAAATCATCGATAGTAGGGGTAGCAGATGGGGAAGGCGAAATGTTTCCAATTCGAACGTTTCTTGGCTTGGACAACTCGGGGCAACAAGCTTCAAAAATTGTGGCTTCATTATCTCTTTCAGACTCCTCCATTTGCAAATACTTAACAATATTTTGAATTCTTGCATCGCTTGAGCTCTTCTTGAGCATTTCTTGTGCCAATTTTAATGGAGTCTCTTCAGGGTTTCCATATTTTCCAATAGATGGATCAGCACCTTGGTTCAATAAAAGCTTAACCATATTCAAATCTTTGATAAAGACAGCAATGTGGAGAGATGTTGATCCGGAAACAGAAACTACATTAATATCAGCTGTTGAATGTTCAATTTGAGATTCTTCTTCTTTATTAACATTTGGAGCTTTGTATTCAACAGCTGGAAGAGGATCAGAAGTAAGTCTTGTAACACAATAATAATTCTTATTAGATGTTGCAATATGAAGAGCAGTGGTCCTGGCGCAAATTTCTGTCTCAGATGGAATTATAACTCCATCCATTAATACCTCATTATCAATGTTTGCTTGAATATATTCACATTTCATTAATAAATCAAAACAACTATGATCCTTTGTCATTGTTGATAAGTGAAAAGCAGTAAAACCATCGGCTCTAACTCCCAAATCAACGTTCTTTTTCTCAATTAGATACTTAACAATATCATCCCTTTCACACAAAATTGAAAACATTAGAATCGATGGACCTCTAGGACACATATAAGAGGCATCTGGATTTTTCTTAGAATGTGGATGTAACTCTTGATATTTTAGAAGGGGCCTATTAACATCAATTTTCCCAATAAATAAATGTTGAAAATCTTCAATAGAATCGTATTTAATCACATCAACAATCTTTTCTTGGTAATTCGCAAACTCTGGAATAACTTCAGACATTTTATGTTGATGATAACGGTTTTCAACGTAATTAGTTGGTAAATTTTCCCCTTAAATGTAAACACGATAGGGTATTTTTAAACGTTCATTATGGATAGTTTCGAGTCACCACTAGGTGTTTCATTTTCTTCGATGAACGATGCTTCTTTTAGTAAAGATATGCTTGATGGTTCAATAGACAGGCTTGTTGAAGGAATAGATTTAGATTCTTCTGAAATTGAACCTGAGTTTGATTTTGGAAAGGAATCAGCCATCCCTGTATTGAGAATCAATTCCGATTCCTCGTCATTTGAAGATGATATTGATTATAATTTAAATGTTTTAACAGGGAAATATCATGAAAACATTGAAATTGATAGGGTTTTAAAGGTTTTTTGGATTGATATAGGAAATTTTAATAATGGAGAGCCAGGAAGTGAATTAGCGCATGTACTTAACAATTCTAAATTGGACAAGGATGGATTTAATGAAATATTTATGTTTTTGAATAGCTTTCTGACTTCAATCACATCTGAAATGACTGCATTTAAGTTTTATCAATCTTCTAGGGAGTTAAATTCTTTGTTAAAACCTGCTTTTGCACATTCAGAAAGACTTTTGGTTCAGTCACAAAACTATCTTGTAAAAATGATTGCAAGTCCTATTGTTAATGCTTTGGCAATATCTATTAAATCCGAATCAGTGAGTAATCAAGATTTGGCAACAAAAGAGTGTTTCGAATCCATGAAAACACAATACTCTAATGATATTATTATATTTAAAGCCATTTTGCATTATATTGATTGTACCATATCAAATTCTGTGTTGACTGATCATTTATTAGAAACATTATCGGATTATGTGATTGCCAATACTAATTTAACGAATCTGGAATCTGATATTAAAATTGAATTGCCTCATTTCCGGCAAGTTCTTCTGGTAATTCTTGCTCATGATGCAATTCTTAATGATAGTTCTTGCTATGAAAGTCTTGTGCCATTAATCCCTCCAAGTTTTTCTTTTCTTATTATGTGTTTATTAAAACCTGATTCTCTAAACACAAAGCCCATAGAGTATTCTCTGATTGAAAATTTTGCGGCTCAAAGGGGTGTCAAGTTTAATGTTAGGGCTGAAGCATCTTTGTTAAATCCATATGCTTTTGAGAATTAGTTATACATATGTATCAAATCTTGTGCAATTCTTTGTCTAATTTAATAATATCCCATTTTTTTGTTAAAGGAGTCGAAAGTCCCTTTATTTGTTAGCTAAAAGGGGCGGATTTCTATCTCAAGAGTTTTTAATAATACAATGAAAAGATTATTTGTTGATATAATTTATTGTTTATTAAATACAATTCTATTGATTCTGCAAAAATGAGACATTTCAGGATGATCACCATACTTTTCGAGACCATCGATAACCCAACCTGGTAGTTCATCCCATTCTTTATTAAGCTCAATAGCTAAATCTATTGCCCATAAATAATAATATATTCCATCAACATCTTTATATTTACCAAACAACTGTGTTTTGTTAAGCCTTAAGAGTATAATAATATTATTAATTTGGATTAATGCTTGCACTTTTATTAACAAATGGTTGCTTAAATGATTTTTTCAAATCATATTTCTCTTTAAAAGCATCTAATTCAGGTCTTCCTTTCATGTATTTATCTGCACGTTCAATTTTATCATGATCATCTGTTGAAAAGAAGTTAATAAAATGTTTTGATTGAATAAACCAAAACTCTTCCTTTCGAATTCCTTCAGGAATTGGAAAATAAATTTCCAAAATAGAATAAGGAATGATATCATCATCAATAAGTAATGAGTTATCTGAGTTGATAGAATCGATCTTCTGATAGTTTTTTCGGCTTCTCATCAATATAATAAACCACTTTTTACTATTTGTACAATAATCAAGATATTGGCAAAATATAAGTGAAAATTGAAAATTTGAGAAAATAAGATTTTAACCCTTTTCAGTGTTTACTCTTCTAGGCCTATTTAATTATTGTTTTAATAGTATTTCTTGTGGTATTAATAAGAATTTTTATGATTGTTCCCCAATAGATAGCTCAATTGTAATTGAAACATGATTATTCCATTTGGTTAATTGATCATGTGTATTAATTAACTTTTCAAAAACAAATCAGGATTATATTTAAAATGGTATTATTTGATTCATAATATCTTGGAAACACCACAGGTTTATGATCAAGAATTCTACTAAGAAGGAAAGGAAGACATTATTGGAGAAAAAAGAAGGATTCACATTAAAACACGATCAGATAACCATTTTGGGGATAGATCAGATACAATATCCGAGCTTTGATAGAGATGTTATATTATTCAATAATGAAAAGTTTAAGATTGTTGCCAAGATCTCTATGAACTTCCCAAAAACATTGAAAAAAATACAAATTAAATATGGAATTTGCTATGAATCATCATTTGACTCAAAGCCTTGTTCGATTTTACTGGAATTGATTTTTTTAAAAATTGAAAGGGCCAAAAATGTGATTGTTAATGTAGCAGCTGATGATCCAATAGCAATAATAGCACTGTTTTGAGATAAAGAGTCTGTGGGAGAAATGGTTTCCATAATTGTTTTTCCGAGAGTTTTCTCATTTGCTTGATCAAAGGAATTGAATGGTGTTTCATATTGACTTTGTTTATGAGTCTCTCTTGGGGTACTTTTTATTGTTTGATCGAGAGTTAATACAGGGGTTTCTATTAGGCTATCCATTATGGTTTGATCAAATGTGTTCAACGGGGGTACATTTGGACTTGGTATTTGAGTCTCTCTTGGGGTACTTTTTATTGTTTGATCGAGAGTTAATACAGGGGTTTCTATTAGGCTATCCATTATGGTTTGATCAAATGTGTTCAACAGGGTTACATATGGACTTGGTATTTGAGTATCTCTTGGACTAATAATCAATGTTCTTTCATGTGTCATTCTCATTGTATTTTCAATTGTTTGCCTTATTGTTTCTCCTAATGATCTCATTAAAGTTTGATCTGGAGATCTCAACACTGGAAGAATATCCGTTTTACAATAATGAGAGTTGAAGAATTGTAATTGATAAGTGTTTCTATTAGTATATGTATTATTAATAGAAGTTAATACAGAAACTGAAGTAGAGAATGATCCAGAGTGATAAATGAACGAATGGGAAACTTCAAGGGAACCTTCTCTAACACTAAATAGAGAGTTTTGGTTACTATGGAATATGCAATATAACATATTTCTGGATCCTGCTCCATATGCTTGTACAACTCCATAATTAGATGGACTGTTGTTATGAACAACGTTAGCAAATAACATTGAAATTGTTCCATAGCTAGAATAGAATGATATGCAAATCCCACCCAATACCTTGTTATTTGAAAAAGTGCAACATGAGCTTGTGAATGAGGATGGAGAATCGATATTTACACCAGAACCCAGCAAAGCATTGTTCATTGAACTGTTTGTATTGTCAACTCTCTGATTACCAGAGTCTAAGAGAATAGAATAATATCCAGATGTAGTATTCGAGCAATTTGATACTGATAGATACTCCACTTGATTAGACTGAGAAGCTTGAAGATAAGCAAAATGACCATAAGCTCCAGAAGAGCAACTATTAGCACATATCATTTTGAGAGATGAATTACTAGAGATGAAGTATATTGCTCCTCCATTGTCTGAACAAACACAGTTGTAGAACATTGATGAATTGATGTTCATTGAGTAAGAACTGCCATAAATACATATTACACCACCATTTCCAGAGAATGAAAAATATCTTGAGAAGTAACAACTATAAATATCGATATTTTTATCCATATAAGACCTCCCTTGATCAATGTTTTCATTTTCGCATTCATTACTCACTCCACAAGAATAATCTTTATAATTAATTGAAGAAAATTTAAGATTGGGCCAAATTATTTGCGATATCAGTAAGTTTTTATTAGAAACAAGAAATATAATATTTCCTACCATAAATAATGTTTTAATTATGTTAATTAGTAATTTCAGAAAAGAATTCCTTATTAAGACTCTCTGATATTGTTTATAAATCATTATAGTTATTGAAAACGATTCAAATAAATCGAAAACACCAGATATTAATACAGAATCTCTTGACCATGTTTTTAACATTGTTTTATTGACTAATCAAATGATTTGAGAGAATAACAGCAATTAAAACTTCTCTTAAAATGATTGATTTGTTTAGATAAAAAAGAATTTTTGCCGGAGATTAAGAAAGCATTACATGGGCCATTCAGAAATAATATGAAGATGGTTTATTCTTGAGCAGCTTTGATATTCTTAACAAAGCTCATGAGAGAATCCACAATTGTAGCATTACCTTTTGATCCTGGCACCAAATGAACTTCATCATTTAATCTTTCCACATAAGCACCAACAAATAATGGCTTTGGAGTTGATTGAGAGTCGCATTTATTCTTAATATTTAGCATAAATGAATCGACAGATGTAAGGGCTCCAAAAAACTCCCTTCCTGAATCAGGTTGATATGTTGTCTTAAAATAGTTCAAGTGAATCAGCATCTTTTTGACCGCATCTTGAAACTCATTCATCAGTGTGGGATCAATAACAATAGTAATATTATCATCACTAACATTGATCTTAACAGATCCTCTTCCCCACATTAAGCATGCCCGTAAAATTGCAAATCGTCCTGATGCATGAGCTTGTTTCCATTGAGATGATTCAGCATTATAGTAGGTTAATTGGGACAATCCCATAACTAACATGTTGTAAGCAGATACTAAACGGAACATTTCCCTATCTTCATTTGGAATACCAAATATTTCCATTACTTCATCTTTCATAGTTAAATATAGATTTGTTGCCTCGGCTCTACATTCTTCAAAGTTTTGACCTAAGGCACCAAATGCTCTATCAAATGTAACTCCATCAGGATAGAATGTTGATATAAGGGCCCCAGGAACTAATGCATTTGGAATTTTGCCAGATAAAACATCATCTTTATACAGTAATCTTCCGCATCCATGCCCATACAGTTCATGAGAAGCAACTCCTGCCAATCTAACAGATCCATAGAGTCGCTTAAAAGTTTCTCTCATTTCAATTGGAATAAAACGCAAAATACTATTACTCACTGGTGTTGCAAACATTGTATTAGATATTGATACATTCTTAAACCCATAATGCTGCCTAATTTCTTCGTAATTTGGAATATTAATCCCTGATGGATACATTGTAGCACACATTGTAAGCAATTTGATAGAATTATATGATGGAGGACGGAATGTGGCTCTTTCATATTCACGAGGATACGGAAGAAGCTTCATGATCATCGGTGATGAATCTACATATTTCTTCAGGATTTCACTTTCTTTCAGATCAACAGCAGCAACAAAGCCTTCAAATTCGCCTCTAACACCAGCAGGATCTCTATAGTACTCAATAAAACCATGATAAATTTCAATTTTTGGGTCAATATCATTCACCCACTCTTTGCTATACTGAATATGCTCTTCAATTGAGCCGGTAATATAAGAATTAATTAGGTGCCTGAGCATCTTCTCCTGATTTTGATTTGCTGCATATGGAATAGATTTTTCGAGATACATACATACTTTTTGTAGAGCTTGAGAACACCTGCCTTTTGTTATTAAAACAGGAAGATCTCGACATTTACCAATCATCTTTCCTTCACTATCAACTTCAACACTAGCGACTGAAACCTCATATTTATCAGAATGACGGATTATCTTGGTGTTTTGTACATATATATGGTTTTTCATTAGAATTGCGTCAATATCATCGACTTCTGATTGAGTAAAATCATTTGGCTCATAGTAGGCAGTTAAACCATTAGGATAAAAACCTAACTGCGTTTGATAAGGGCTAGAAACATCATACATTTGATCAATACACTTATCCAATAATTCTTTTTGTCTGGGATTTGATACCAGCTCACGTAATTTTTCTTTGGAAACACGTGGAATGAATTTTTTGTCTCCCAAGCCTAAATAATTCCCACTGTTCTGGTAAAACGTTGCAGCATACTCAATGAGAAAATGCAACGGAGTTGGATTTCCACCATTTTTGGCATTAGCAAGAATTTTTTCATCAATATTAATAAAATAATCAAATAAAAATTGATGAATTAGTGGAGCCTCTGTTGATATTTGACTAAGAAGAATCGGCAGCCCAGCCCATGTTGCCAGAGAAAGATAAGCAGAATATTTATGTTCCTTATCAGTTAGCTGATCAATAATGGTTTCAGTATGAAGATCTCCTATTGGGGGTTCGGTTCCACAAAGGTACTTTTCCATAAAAAAAATGTCAGCTTTCGAAAAAACACTCGACAAAACTAGAGTTTAGTACCATATAAATCATATACAATAGCATTTTCATTCTTCTCAAAAGCCACTTGCGAGTCATTGCAAAAGAGTGATTCGGATATTGCGTTAAACTGTTCAGGATAATTGATCATTTCGGAATGTCTTTCAATTAATGAAACATATGCTTGTTCTAGATAAAATGTATCGTTTGTATATACAAGGAAATGAAGAGCCTGAGGAATAAGTGCCAGCACATCATTTAAAACAAATGGTTCTGTTCCCCTTTCTTTAAGGAGAGCAAAAAGTATTTGAGCTGCTCCTTTTCTTGCTTTAAAGGATGTTATTTCTAGATTTGCAGAGCATATCTCAAATAATCGAATTTCATCTTCAGGTTTTATCCCAATCCCTAATAAAATAATTGATGCTATAAGCTTCAAGCAGGTGTAAACAGAATTGTCATATGAACACTCATCATCAAGACGAAGAGCAATGTCAAGCATATCAGTTATATCAATTTCTTTAAGGATATTATTTGTGTATTCAGGAATATCAAACATCATGGATATAAGCTCAATACACTTAGAAACCGCTTTGAGATGAGTTTTGGCATGAATTATCCCACTAATGAGCATTGTCAATCCACCTTTTTGAATAAAATAGTATATTAGCATTGAAGTAGAGCTACAATTTATAGCTAAAACTCGACAAACTGGCATAAAACAAAACATTGGCTGATTAATGAGGACCCTCAATAAATTGTTACATAACCTTACCGATCTCTCTTCGGATTTGTCATCAGAAAACCTGTAAATATAACCCAAAAGTTTGATGGCAGCTTTGAGAGCTCTTCTCGAGAGAGTACTTAAAAGAGTATGGCTATTAGCATATGTATTAATGGTATAATCAATGGAATCCGAATACATATCATATAAATCCTTTGATACATTATTAACATACTTCAAAATATGAATAACTGATTTAAATCCCTTCCACACGATTGATAAATACACTTCTTCATCAAAAAATTCCTGATAATCCAGAAACGAACTTAAAGAAGAAAAAAAACCTATTTCTATAAACCTTAAAGATGTTTGTGGGTACGTTTTGAGAGTTGAGTATATGGCATTTAAAGAAAGAATTGTGATATCAAGTGAAACCTGTTTTAAAAACATATCAGTCAAAATAGAAAACAAACAAGACCCTAAAAGAAATTGAAGTGAAACGTTTTGATTTCGAATTAAGCTTATATATGTCTGAAGGGTGGATGGATCAGCATCTTCCTGACTTTCTTGGTTCAATCGGATACACATTTCTTTAATGATATCTTCTATATGCAATTGGTCGCCGTGAACATTAAATTCACAAGAATTTTGATGATTTATAGAAACAGATTTGTAGTTCATTTTATAAATGTGTTATTGATCCAGCCCCAGCAACTCAAAAGCTCTATTCCTATCAAATTCGCATTCTTTAGCTATTGTAAATGCTGATTGCTTATCTATTCCATTTTTTACAATTTCCTCATAGAGATCTCGATGAACTTTTGGTAATTCATCTGCTAAAGCATCGAATTCATCTTCCTCCAATATGATACCGATCCTATCTATGTCTAGAATAATGCAGGTGTGATCAAATATGCTGCTTTGTATAGCACCTATCATTGATTGATGCATTATATCATGGTATGACAAGCTAACCATATGGGATGAGTTGTTTCGAAAGGCATTAGATACGGCTTGTATTTGAGCTGGGTTTCTCAAATAATTAAATTCTGGATTATATGCTTCTTCAATTTGGGCTGTTTCATAGTAATTCCGAATTGCAGTCTCCAATTTTGGTACACGACTTTGATTAGCAATCTCTTTTTTGATATTAACAATAATAATTGATCCTTCCGCAATGCTATCAAATGGATGAGGACCCAGCAAAATCCTACCATTATAAAAAAATATATAAAGACCTCCGCCAAATTTATATTCAGCATTAAGCTTCTTCGCAACTTGATCCAAAGTCATGTTTGCATCAATATCAACTAATACAGGCTCTTGGTGGAGGCAGCCAAAAAGAAATTTCATAAATATCCAGTGGCAAACTGCTATTGTAAACCTTTTAGGGAGTCTTCTATTTCTCCCCACTCTTTAATGAGCATTTCTATTTCATTTGGTGGTATAAGTGGATCTTTCTTCTTTTCGGGCTCTGTTATTCCTTCATTTAATCCCTGAACAATGTTGTATCCGCACACAGGACAAATCAGATTCTTTCTTACAAGTAGATTTGCGCATTCTGGATGCATACAGTGACCGCATTGGAGCAATCGTGCTGTGCCCTTAATTTCAAGATTGCATACAGCACATATTGAATGATTTGCATTGATTTCTTCCGTTGTTGCCAATCTGAGCTCATTATTGATTAAAAGATTTCCACTATACCATTTGAGGAATTCGGTAAACTCAATTACATTGCTATAAATGATCTGAATAGTTTGGCTGATGTACATGATAATAACAACTCTATAATTAGTAAAAATACTGATTATTTTCTTCACATGCATATAAGCTATTATAGTTGATACTGCAAGTTCAATTTGAAACACATTCTTAAATGATTCGTCATCAGTTGGGCCAAAATAGCTTAAGATCAGATTTCTAATGAATGAAATAATAAAATCATATACAATAAAGCAAAATGATCCCCTCCAAATCATGGTTTTTTCTCCGTCAAAGCACTTGCATATCATGTAATATGGAAATAGAATAGCCAAACACAGAAGCTGATTTCCAATGATCTTTTTCCCAAATGTTTCTTCAAAAATAGCTTCGTTTGATCTCAAATATGTTTTTATACATACTCCGATATATCTAAATACCGACTGAATCAAAAAAACGAAAAAATAATTCTGAGGAATCAAATCTCTAAGTTGGTGGCTCCTGCTGATTTGCGCAAATTCCAAAAAGAACATTATAAAATAAGCAAAAATCCACTTTTTCTGGTACGTTCTCCGTGCCATTGACATTATTGACAAACAAAATGCAATTATCAGGACAATCAGAATGATTTTGGAAATATAAGTGGATTCCATTGATATTATATTCACAATCATCGAATTTGTCTCGCGAAAATGGAAATAAACTATCACAAATGACACAAATATAAATCGAAGGAGCATTAAGACACTTTTATTGTTCAACTAAAAAGAAAATGAAATAGGAGTATTATATTGCTCAAATAGTATATTTATGTATTCAGATGATTTAATGATGAAAAAAATCAGCAATATGAGTATTGAAGCAAAAATTGGGCAATTAGTGATGGTAAATGTTATAGGAAGGGAATTGGAAGAAGAACAGATCAAAAGAATTAAAGATTATAAAGTTGGTAATTTTATTTATTTCACAAAGAATCTTGGCGAAATTGATGAAATCAAAAGGCTTTCCAATAGTATTGAGAGTATCTGCAATGAAGAAATTGGCATTCCTCCCATAATTTCTGTTGATCAGGAAGGTGGAAATTGCTCAAGGTTTTTCCAAGCAGGATTATACTATCCAAGCCCTTTAGCACTCTCATCTACCCCGGACTATATCAGAAATTGTGGGATATGCGCTGATTTAATGTCGAAAGAATTGAATTATTTGGGAATCAATATGAACTTAGCTCCTGTGTGTGATATTAATACAAATCATTTAAATCCAGTTATTGGATCCAGATCTTTTGGATGCAATTCTTCGATTGTTTCCGAAATGGTTAGAGAATTCATTGATAAGCATAAGTACTCTTTTACATGTGCCAAGCATTTTCCTGGTCATGGAGACACTATTATTGATTCACATCTCAGTCTCCCACATGTAACAAAATGTGATAGAGAATTAAATAATAATGAATTCATCCCATTCAAAGCAGCAATAGAAGATGGTGTGAATGCAATAATGCTTGCTCACTTAACCACAATTGATGAACCTTCATGTCCTGCTTCATTTTCGAAGCACTATGTCAATGTTCTTAGAAAAGAATTTGGTTTTTCTGGAGTAATTATTACTGATAGTCTTTCAATGGGAGCAATTCAAAACCATTTTGGAATAGACAGAGCTGCTATTGAGGCAATCAAAGCAGGCGTTGACATTATTATTACAGGAACGGGTTTTAGAAACAAAAACGATATGTCGGAATATGATATTATTGATGCTCTGAATAATGCAGTGAAGACAGGAGAGATTCCAATTGAGACCATCAATCAAGCTCTTTGCCGAGTTCTGAAGCTCAAGGAAAAAATTCATGAAAAGATCCCAAATGTTGATTTTGTGTTGAACAGAAGGACTGTTGATTCGATTTCTCTTCAAACTATCACTGTTTCTAAAGACCTACTGAATTTAATTCCAGTTCATCACAGTTCATTAATAATATCTCCTAACCTTTTTTCTGAAGACTCTTTTGTTTCCGGTATCCATGAACCTCCTGCCAAAACAATTGCCTCCATTATTCGATGTGATTATGATGTTTTTAGTATTGAACCATCAGAAATTGAAATACAAAATATACTTAAGCAAATTGTTAAGTACTCTACTATTGTATATATTTCGCATCGAATGAATTGGCATCAAGGTCAATCCAAACTTCTTCAAGCCATCCATAAAAATAACGAAAGGGTTGTATTAGTATCCTTCTTTGATCCTTTCGAATGTTTTAGTGTTCCCTATATATCAACACATATACTGGCATATGATATATCATCAAATTCAATAGAGTCTGTAGGGAAGATCCTTAATGGTAAGGAAAAGTCTGTGGGATTATGTAGATTAAATTAAAAGGGATTACTGTTTACTTCTTGTTTTCTTTGATCAATCTCATTACTTTGTCCATTGATTCTTGAACCTTTGGTACTCTATCACCAAACTTTTGATAGAGTCTTTGTGGGATGATATAAGCAGCCGCGTTTCCTGCAGCAAAAGATTCCTCAACCTTTACAATTTGTTCGTTAAATGTGAAGTTAGGATCAACAATCTTTTGATATGTCCTAAGAACATCACCATTTGACATTGTTCCTTCGCAAACCCAATTAACTTTACCAACATCTCCATCTTTCATCATTTCCAAAGCAAGAGGAACAAGATCGTTGAGAACAGTAATTGATGAAGGAATACTCTTGATAAGAGAAAACCTTAAAAGTTTTCCAATCAAAGAAGATGTAGTTAAGTTGTGATCAAGAGGGAATATTGCTCTTAAGTTTAGAACGTTATTTTCAAGTCCACAGTCAGATATCAATTTCTCTTGAAGGGTTCTCATCTCATAATAAAAGTTTGCATCATGATTTGATGGATCTTCTTCGACAAATCCTTTTCCTCCCATTGGATGCTCTGCATCATAGTGATAGAATGCAGATGTACCTATAATAGTGCAGTGCAATTTTAATCTTTGGCAAATTCTAATGATTGCCAATTGTGATGTAACGTTAGCATCAATTGTCTCCATCCTATGGTCATCACACCACTTAGTATTTGGTCTTGTACCAACTCCAGCGGCTATAATCACAGAAATTTTTGGCATTATATGTCTCAGTTCGTTCTCAATAGACTCATGTTGATTCAACCTTGACCTTATTTGAACCCATGTTTGGCCTCTTGCTTCAATTTCTCTGACAAATGCGGATCCAATCATCCCATTTGAACCCATGATAGCGTAATCAGGACGAATTGGTTCTGGATGTCCATGGCCTGCTTGGACAGCTCCCTCAGGAATCACAATACCAAGAGAAGGATCATGAATATCAAAATCAACTTGATTTGTGATAGCCTCAGTTCTTACAATATCGAATATTGTTCCTTCTTCCAGTCCATAAAACGTGTGAATACACATTGAAGGAATACGAATAACTTGCCCTGGGAATGCTTCTGTGATAGTTCTTACAGAGTGATCATTAAAGTCGATCAACTGAATTTGGACCTTACCTCTGATTGCATAAATTAATTCTTCGCCATTATGTGCAACAGGGCCGTAAAACTTACCCTGTGCTGGATAAACACCGCATATTGAATCAATAGAGGCAGAATACCTTACCTTCAAAATATGGAAAGATTCATAGAGGGATCCTCGAATATCGCTATAAACAGGAGAAATAATCATTTCGGCCCCTGGAACAGAAAGTGGTCTTGTCTCAAATTGCTTCAATGTGGAGAATAAAGACATTTTTCGAAATGGCCGGTTGCTTTCAAAATGTTTTGTAGATTTGTCAAAAAGTTCAATGATTAGACGATAATTTAATCGTCTAAAGTGGAAAATTTTCCCTATTAGAAAGTGGATTTTACATGAGTAGATTTCTTCAATCTTATTTGTTGTGTATTTTGAAGACTTCTCACAGGAATAATAAAGGTTAACATCTATGTTGAGTTATAGGTTTGCTTCCGAACTTAAATATAATGAGAAAAGTTCTCTATCACCATACTGATACCATCCCAATTTGTTATAAGCATATATTATCTTTATTTCTTGAGTGAAATGCAAAGATCTATGTTGTTTTTCGAGAATTCAATGACCAAAAATTGTTCAGTTGGGGTTCTTCAGTCTGATCCAAATTATATTAACAAGTTGATTGTATGAATCCCCTTTGATCCCCATAAAAGATATATCAAATTGTGGCAATAAATGCCAACCATAATATCTAATGAAGCCCGACAATTTTGAGACTATTGTAAAATGTTTTTTATGGTTATTGTAAAAGCAGCCACAACTACGAATGTACATGATATTGAAAGTTTTATACATCCACTCTCAATTTCAAGATTATTTCCAAGTTTCTTTGCAATTTCCCTAACTCTCTAAGAATTATTTCTTTGCTTAAAAGCGGTATAAATATTTGAATTAGCTAAATGTAAACATAGTTCAGAAAAATAATGGCTTGTGAAATATTGATAAATACAAATGATAATTGAATTCAAACATGGTAAAATTGACATAATCTTTTTATGGAAAGGGGCAAAGTTGCCTATTATGCCCAATCTCTGAACCTTTATAATAAGTTTATCAGGGGGGAATCGATTGGAGATAATATGCCTTTCATTCCATTAGGGAAACTGAAGGCTTTACTAGCTGATGTTTTTGAAGTTTTTAAAAGTGAAAGCAGTTTGCCTCGAATCAAGAGTCCTGCGGTTGTTATTGGTGATTTACATGGTCATATTCAGGATTTGTTTAGGATTATGAGAGATTTTCCATTAGAATCTGATAGAAAATATGTATTTCTTGGGGATTTGGTCGATCGGGGTGAACACTCATTGCACACAACTATCATGGTGTTTTTGTTAAAAGTTTTGTATCCTGCGCAGGTTTTTTTGATACGAGGTAATCATGAATTTGATGATATGTGTTCGAATGCAGGGTTCAAGGCAGAGGTATTAAGAGATTATTCAGACTCAGGTATATATGAGTCTTTTTTGGCGGCCTTTAGCGTTTTGCCATTGGCATTGATTATTGACCAGAGAATATTATGCGTTCATGGAGGGATTGGACCTTCAATTGAAACAATAGAGCAAATAGAAAGTATACCAAGACCCATAATGTCATTTGAAGATATGAAAGTATCAAGTCTAGTCTGGTCAGATCCCACTGAGGATTCAGGAGTTTTTATGCCATCATGTAGAGGAACAGGTTTTCTGTTTGGAAAAGAAGCATTATTTGGATTTTTGGATAAGAATAATATTGAAATATTAATCAGAGGTCATGAGTGTGTCTCTGGTGGGGTATATTCTCAATTTGATGGGAGAGTATATACCGTTTTCTCAGCATCAAATTATTGTGGCGTTTCTAATAATTTTGCAGGTGCCCTTGAAATCAACTCAATTCGGTCATTGATTTCTCATAGATATGCTCCATCATATATGATTCCCAAGATTCATTCTCATCCGGAAAAAGGATTTGTTCCATTAGAGTATTCTTATACCCAACCATCCATATTAGGAGATAAAAAGAAAACAGTTACAAGTTTAATATCAAGAGCCGCACCCATGGTTAGGATTAAAACAAGATTGAGCAATGAAGCCTCATCTATGCCAATAAGCTCTATTCTTCTCCCAAAAATATAAATACCTGTCTTTTTTTACTTAACAATTTTTATTCTTATAAAAACCCTAAATTGTTTTTTTGAAAGCCTCAGGTTCTCTATCAGACCTTGTGTCATGTATTTTTTCTCCTTTATAAATACCTCTCAGCGCGTTGACAATCTGTACTCCCCATACTAAGTGGCAAACATAAAGGAAGCAAAACAAGACCTTTCCAAAAAGATAAAGCTTTGGAAATCGCTCTTGTGGCGAATTATCAGTGAATAGTATGTATAGTATGAATGCACCTTGAATAATTCGCAAGTAAAAGAAAAGAACAGCGAAAATAGACATGAGAACATTGGACAATGATCTGGCCTGTAAATAGAGTGCAATTTTCCCTGAATAGAGAAATGCATCAACCCAGTCATGGAGAAGCATTATAGATAAACCAATCATTGGACGGCATACCACAGCGCATATTACAATCATGCTTACAGAGACAAGGTGGTGGAAGAGAAGAACAAGGAAATCTTTTGTTGTGTGAAGCCAGAAAATATCACTGAAGTAGTAAGATGCAAAATAAAAATAATATATTTTTTCAAAATAACTACATATCATTGTGTCCCCGGAAACCAAATTGAATTCCCTACAATTAAACACATAAAAAGCACATTTCCCATATGGCCTTTGAAGAAGAGCCATTGATCCTATTATAGTCGATAGTACATAATGAATGCAATCAAATCCTCGATGAATAAACTGTGTTCGATATCGATTTTGTACAAGTTTAGAAATTGGATATATAAGAAAATGGCTCAAAAAGAGTCTGTTCAATGAAAACAATAAAACAAACAGGAAAAGATAGCGCAAATCAGATAAATCAATTGTGGTTTCTTGAGATAAAAACGTAAATACGGTCATCATAATAATTAGTTTACATTTATTGAATCCAGACAGTTTATCCAGGATTTTAGAAAGTTTGGGCTGTATTTTTGATACTTCCATATTAATAGCTCTTCTTCAGCGGACATGAGTAATCGAAAAACGGATCTGGCATATTTCCTAAATTTGGTATTGATTGAGGGGCACATTTCAATTTTGTGACGAATTTTGGCACAACTAAACTTGGACTTAATCATATGTATGCTATCCCTTTTTTTGCTAATTGATTTTTCTTTAATTCCGATGGCTTTTGCTATGTTATTTACATTATTGATGAGATTTGGGAGATCGATTTTGTGATTACTCTTGGTTATTTCACTTTGAATCAGAATGCATTGGGATACTTCGAGATTTCTTTCAGATATCGAATCAATACTTTTTTGAATCGCCAAAATTGATGATATTGTGTCATTATAGTCATTGCTGATTATTTTGAATGCTTGATCATCATATATATAATCACAGTATTCAGGTATTGACATTGGAGGAGGGTGATAATTACTGAGTTTCTTTGAAACCTGAACTTGGTTTTCAATTTCATACCAAATATTTAATAATTCTTCAAGTTTCTTGATCATCATTGTTTGAGTTATCATTTTAGTTTGAACTTCATTGATTTCCCTTTTTATAGAAACAATATTTGATCCAATATTGTCAATACTATTCTCAAATGACTCGATAATACCACTAACCTCAATGTATTTATTCTCGACTGAACTCTTTTTAACACTTATTTCATTATGGATAGATAATAAATCATTCCCAATGCTCCTAATACTATTTGAATGTTGATTACATTTCCTCAATTGCTCTTCATTTTTTAAAATAATAGCTTTTTCTTCTTTTTGATAAGCAACAATCGTTTGACGGATTCTCTCGGTGCTAGAAATTGTAGTTTTCGATCGTTTAAATAATGAATTAACCAGATTCTTGTGAGAGCTTTCCAATTCTATTGATTCTAAAAGTCTTTTTCTCAATTCATTCTTTTCTTCCTTATGAGAAACACAGACTTCAATCAAATACTTCTCGAGATTTAACACATCAAAAAGAATCTGTTCTTTGTCTCGCTTCAACATAACAACTAGATTTGACTTATTTTTAATGCTATCCACTACTTTATATAGGTATTCGTATACTATTTCGATATCATTTATAACATTATTAACTTGACCAATAATAATCTCCAAATTAGGTTCATTAAAACTAATTTTATCCAAAAAATTGCAATAATTTACAATTTTTGATAATTCTAACTTAAATTTTTCGATTTTATTATGATAATATGAACAATTTATAGAAGTTATTTTTTCGGCATTAATTAAACATGCTAACTGATAAATCTGCTTGATCATTCGCAACTTATTTAAACCAAAATGACAACCATTGATTAAATAACTATCAGAGAATTGGAAAATATCACAACTCATTGCATTCAAATTTACTTAAAATGTTTGTTAATCTGCTCTCCTAGCCAATCAAGCCCTTCGTATAGACCATCTCCTGTGGTTGCGCAACAGCCTTGAATTTGCCATGAGCGATTTGAGATTTTATTCAGTTCCAGTTTTTTGGCTAAATCTGCTGTACCAATTGAGTTTGGCAAGTCTTGCTTATTTGCATATACCAGTAATATTGATTCTCTCAACTCATCTTGTTCTAAAAGATTGTAAAGCTCATTTTTGGCTTCTTCAATTCTTGATCCATCATTCGAATCAACCACAAAAACCAATCCTTGAGTCCCATGATAATAATGGCGCCATAACCCCCTCAGTAGATTCTGACCGCCAACATCCCAAATATTCATATTGAAGCCTTGAAACTCTATTGTTTCAACATTGAAACCAATAGTTGGTATTGTAGCAACATGCTCACCTAGTTTTAACTTCATTAAAACAGTTGTTTTTCCAGCAGCATCCAAACCAAGCATCAATATACGTGTGTCCTTGTTTCCAAACCACCTTTTGAATGTTTCGCTAAAGAACAATCCCATAATAAAAATGAAATGATTCAAGAAACAGAGGTTTCAAAACTTTGCCCCATAAAAATTCTGAGGAACAAATACTGGCAATTGACCAAATAGTTACAATGTGTAAACTAGAATGATAGAAATTGAAACACATTAAGATTTAGTCAATATTTGTTATTGATAGTATTGTAAATAGGGATAGTATCATTGAATATAACAATATAGCTAATTGAATTGAGTTTTGCTGAGAAGGATCATAAATGCATTGAGAAGGAGATGGAGGATAAGTTCTATGAGGAGTTGGAGGATTTGGTATAGTTGCACAAGGTGTTACTTCTTCACCAAATATTGGAGAAGTTGGAATTATTGTTGGAGCAGGAGTAGCAGCATCACACATTGCAGATGAAAAATGAATGATTTCATAAGTTTGAATCATACAAAATGGATTATTATTGCAAATACCTTCAGGATAGAAATAAACACCTGCTCCATATGTGATATTTTGTTCTAAATGTGTTATGAAACATTTTGAAAGTGTGATTTGTCCACTGAACAGAATCCATCCATTATTTGTGAAAACACAACTGTGAAAATTGAATGTTTGACTTGCATCTATCACAGCATAAGAAACATGAGGACTACTGTTGTTCACAAAATTTGTAAAGTTCGAAATCTTGGTATTAATTCCTGTTTGAAGATACATGACTCTATAAGTAGAAGCATAATTAGAAACAATATTACAATATTGCATCAAATATGTAAATGGATTAAAAGAATTGAGACCAGATACTCTAACAGCTCCATTATTCGAGAGGTTCAACTTATCATAGTATTGAGAACCAGCACCAACATATAGTGAACAATATCCACCAACAGTACTATTGGGTGAACATTGAGTAATGGAACAAAGCAAAAATTCGACTCTTTTTTGAACTGGACCAGAAGTGATATGACAAAATTGTCCTGTTCTTGCATTGTTAGTTGTATAACACGATGATCCACATATTTTCGACAACACTATCTCTCCACTTGTAGAAACGAAGAAAATATTACCAGAGTCGTAAGCACCAGAATTTTTGCACTCATAAAAAACACATCTTTCAATCACAATGCGAAGAATTGCACTAGAATAATAGATTGTACTCCCTGGGCCTTCGTTTGCGACAATTGAAGTAAAGAAGCAATCTGAAAAGTATGAGTCATATGGATCAGACGCAGTATTATACCTCTTATTGCACTCCTGTTGAACTGGGAAGAAGTCATGGAATCCTGATAATAGAGCCACCCACAGCAGATGATTAATCATTCGAAATCTTATGAATTTTCTGAACCAAATATTTTTCTGGTGTAGTATCTGGAATTTGAGAAAAACTGTAGTGAGATTAAGATTATTGAAATCGGGGTATTTTGGTTTTATTGAAAAAATATGGATTTATTCACAAATTTAAGAGAATTGTATAAATGGTGAAGGTTCTGTTGCAAATGGTCTGTGTCGCCGCCACAAATCTGAGATCATTGTATTCCGATTTTTATCCAATAAATGATGGTTGCCCATCTATATATAACTTTTCGACTGACTATCATCCATTTCATATAACTGATTGCTCATTCATCTCATTGACTTCAACTTTACAGGGGTCTGTATTATATTATAGCAATAATATGGTTAGGTGTCTTGTAGAAAATTCTTTGTTTGCTTTCTGCACCAGTTCCAGACAGGGTGGTGTAATAATGTTTTCATGTTCAAATAGTGGTGATTTCATCATGAGTAAATGTTGCTCACATTGTTGCTATACCACTGGAACGTATGATGGACAACTTGGTTATTTCATCACTGGAGCCACGTCAAAAATTGAGTTTCATTATGTTTCAATTTTTATTTCTTCAACAGGAAAGAGTATTAAGTCAACATATTATACAAATGGAGGAAGAATTATGGCTGCGTATAACAATTTGACTACATATTGTTATACTTTGGGAATTGCAAGTATAAATAGCCCAGCAAAATGCATTTTTGAGTATTCAAATGTTAAAAGCAGCTACTGTTCAAATGGAGGAGGGTTTCAGATCTCAAGTGGCACCGGTCCTCTTCATGTGTCAAAATCAAACTTTGTGGATAACACATTTCCATCGGGATATGGTCTAATTATTTCTACAAGTTGTAATATTGAAGTTCATTCTTCAATATTCATTGGAAATAAGGTTCTTCTCTTTCAAGGAACTGCATATATACTTGGTTGCTTCTTAAACCATTCGCTTACCATTTCCAATGTTGCAATGATAACAGTCAAACCAAATGGAGAAATGGATGGCGTTTATCCATATAATTGCATCAATAATGCAATGTGTATGATCTCTACATACAACATGAGACTGTTTGGTACAGCATATTGTGAAGCCGAATCATACACATC
>JGI24731J21663_1000191_pt1 | contig 67013 bp, 41 predicted proteins | sample EPASupsiteHSE605_FD_21663 | JGI IMG/M metagenome (IMG submission 21663) | reverse complement strand
TTTTTCATCTAAACACATAGCAACCGAAACTGACTTAGGAGCTGAAAAACAAAGATCAAATCCTGCTCGCTCTTTGCGTTCTTTAACAAGCATATCAAAATGTTCTTTAGTTATATTATCTGGTAAACGTAATTTATCTTTTAAACTACCTTGCCACATATTATCATTATCGTCTTTTCTAACATAATAACCATCTTTACTATAATAACTCGCAGCTTGATTAGAACCTACATTACTGATTGATAACATACAAATTCCTCCACAAGTTAAATATTAAATCTTTGTGGTTTTCCTTCTGTGTTTTTTTGCATTTCCTCTATTCCTTGCATTTCCTCTTCTTCTTCTTCTTTTGTTAAGACTATACTACTTCTTAGTTGACCCAAATCTTTAAATTTTCTTATTTCAAAGTTAGATCTTTTTTCCTTAAAAAATGTAGTTGGTATATTGATTTTTGAAACACCATATCCAGCGATATTTATAACCGCTTCTAAATCCTGCAAGGATTGAAATTCAACAGGCATAACTAATCGCTCTATTTTTTCCTGGTCACTTTCAGAACGTCTATCTCCGACTTCTGAGGGTGACATCTGCCGAGATTGATTGGTCTTTATAAGTTGTTGATCGCCAATAGCTTTCGATAAAAACTCTGCTGTCTCTGGTTCTCTAATTCGGAAGGTAAAATTCGTATTGAAATTATTAAAAAAACTTTTCAAATTGGCTCTTCCATACATTTCTTCAATCCGGCCTAAATCCTGATTTGCACAAACTAGGCAACCACCTTTTGAACGCCCAACAGTTTCAAGTTTGATGATACTATCCATTCTATAAAGCGTACCTAGTTCATCAATGATAAACCAAATTCTTCGATTTAGATTATCCGGTAAAGATAAGGTTTCTCTAATCATTGCATCAATACAAAGTGTCATTAGTGGTTTAAAAATCGTAGAATACTGCTCAATATTTAGTATAAATAAATTGGATTGTATTTTCTCTTCGTGCTGTTCGCGAATGTACTTACGAAATGAAAAATCACCATCTAAATCAGTTAGGTACTGAAAAAATTGTATTCGTTCTTGCAGTATAGAAACAATCGAAGCAGAGGCCGGGGCATCTTCCTTGTCGATATGTTTTATCGCGCCTTGGTATTCGATCGGCAATGTCATGAGTTTTGCTTTCATCTGTCCTAATGGTAATGAGAAGAAGTTCCATAACTCCCTATTCGATGTACTATTACTAATTCTTAGATAAATCAAACCGACTTTAAAAACATCACCAGCACAATTGTACCAATAAGCATCTTTTTCAGTAGGACTAATAAATAAGCTTTTTGCCATAATATCAAAATCCGGTAATGCTTCAATTTCATTAAAAATATTCCATCCGATCGATCGGGCATCAAAAGGTGAAAAAATATAATCATTTTCTTGCAATTGCTTGGCAACAAATTCACCTTTCAAATCATAAAAAATACACCTTTCTCCTGTTTTATAATTTTTTTTCCGTTGATTTATTTGATGTACTAATTGATTTATTAAAACTCCTTTTCCTGAGCCCGATGTACCAAGTATCAACATGTGTTTTGATTCCATTTCATATGGAATAATCGTTTCGCCTATTTGAAGTAAACTCAAAGGATTTTCCTGTGCATCTATCGCAAGATGTTTATTTAATATATCAATTGGTATCATTTGTGCCCCACGAATAAAACGATCAAGGTTTTTCTTTTTTGAAAGCCTTTGAAAATAGATAAGATAAAAAACAGAAAATAGATAACCTACGAAAGATACTCTAAAAACTTTTTCAAGATAGTTGTGTTGTTCCATATATGCATTGCCAGTAGCATAATCGACCATTTCGTTATATATCTTACCTGGTAGCTTCGGCCATCCCTTGGCATACGGCACAAGCTGACTATCGATTTGCCACTCTAACTTATTAAAAGTACCAAAAAAATTAGCATGGTATTTTAGAAAAATTTTTGGTATTAGTTTTTGATTAGTACTCGGTAAAATTACATCTTTATCCATGCTATAAATTAAAAAAGTAATGATTAAAAATTGAATAAAGAAACCTATTCCGATTGAAATACGAATCATACTTAGCCACATTTTTAAGTCTGTCCAAAAGCTTTCATGTGCCGTATAATTTTGGGAACTCATTCATCCATCTTCCTTTCCGAATTTTTCAATAGCACCTTTGTATGCATCCTCATAAAAATCCATAATTCCATCTTTATCATGTGCTGAACTTGCTATATACATAGAAAATTGCATCATGATATACATTGTAATTTGTTGTTGACGTTCAAATGATTTAACATCTTTAAAATGTTTTTTTAGTAATACAGTTAAATCATTTAAAGGAGCGTCTTGCTTCCCACTATCTACAGCAGTATTAAGCATTTCTAATGCAAATTCAGATAAGGTTTTATTGTTTAATTGTGCTATTTTTTCTAACTCCATTTTTCTAGAATTAGTCATATATACAATAATATGAGCATCTTTTATAGATTTTCTTGGCAAAAATTTCACCTCTTTATAGTTTTTTAGAGACTTTTTTAAAGCCCTTATAATGCAGTGTTTTTTTTAATAAGAAACTTTGAGGGAGTTTATGAAGACTTTCTTAAACTCCAGTATATATAAGGGTTTAAGACACCTTCTATGCAAGCGCAGCTTGCGTCAGGTGTGATCGTTTTTTTGTAAAAAAAATGATCGTGATACTTAGGGGAACTATCAATTTAGTCATTCTTCTTTTCTTATTAATTCCTAATCTCTTTTTAATTTTACAAAACGTTTTTTACTAATTTAAAAACTATTATTACTTGACGTTTACCAGAAGCCCTCATTTTTCAATAAGGGCTTCTTTTCCTTCTCTAGCTTTTTGGTCTATGCTATTGATAGGCTTATTATTTATTTATAGCTACAGCCTTTGTCATCGAAAATTGATTCATCAGAATTTGTTATTAAGAATTAAACGGCTTCTTCTACTTTCTCTTCTACTTTCTCTTTCTTTTTCGTTACACTTTGACTAATTACTAATTCTCTAATTTCATTATAAATCTCTGGATATTTTTCTTTTAGAGCTATAGGCATTCTGGCAATTATCTTCTTTTCAAACTCCTCTTTTTGTTCCCTAATTTTCTTTAATCTTGCTTGCGCTTTCTCTTCTTCTTTTAGTAATTTTTCCATCATATTGTCCATATTGACCATCCTTTATTTTTATATTATTTTAATCTTCCAGTTGCCAAGAGTAGAAATATAATCTCCTGCAATATGGCTCAAACAACCTGCTAACATTGCGAAATATGAATGACTTGCAATTCCTATTATTGATAACAACATACAACCTACTACGGTATGAGTGAAACCTCTATGTTTCATAAAATATGCTAATGGATTATATTTCCCAAGGTATGAATTGTGGCAATCAATATCTGGAATTAAACTACCAATCATACAAAACATTAGTTGGTTTATATTAACGTCCACTAACCCGATTCCAGACAATATCGCGAAAACTGTAGTACCTAGAATTAGATGGATTATATAGCCGAAGATAAACGCCTCCTTGGTTTTTTTATTCGCAAACCTAAATCTTTATATTTTAAAAATGGTGACATTTATTACTATCTTGATTAACGTGAGAGATTAAAATGCTCGGATTGAGCTTTCTGTCCAAGGAATTAATTTTGTCTGTGTAAGTTCTTGATTTTTAACGATTGGTATTACTTGAATAGCTTCTTCATTTTTTTCTGTACTTCTCATTTGCTCTACAAGGTATTTATGAATTTCATAAATACGTAGAACATGATTTTGTGTTTCCTGGTATGGCGGAACTCCGTTATAATCTAATACTGCTCCGGGTCCGGCATTGTAAGCTGCTACGGCGTAAGTCAGTTGCCACGGACCAAACTTTTGAAACTGACGTTGCTGAGAAGAAAAATAGCGTATACCTCCATCTATGTTTTCGTGAATGTTATATGCATTTACCCCTAGTTGTGCCGCAGTTTCTGGCTGTAACTGAGCAATACCAATAGCTCCTGTATAAGATCGTGCCTTCATATTAAAGCCGCTTTCCTGAGTAAATAACGCTGTAATTATTAGTGGGTCAACATCATAAACTCTGCTGTAATATAAGATGTCGTTTGTTATTTCTGCCGAATTAAATGTTTGGTATGTTTCGACGTGATCTAAAATTACGTTTTTAACTGATTTCGCAAATACTGGTTGGGTCATTAAGAAAAAAATAGACAACAACATAATTAATTTAAATCTTCCCATTTTACTCCCCCCATATCAATTTGCAATTTTCCATCTTTCATTCACGTTGCAGTCATTCCTTTCTTTTTATTTTTCTTTAACTAAATAGTTATAATCTGACCATAGAAACAGTAGATCTGTCGCTTTTATTAATAGTATCGACACTCCAATAAAAAATAGGAAAGCCCATATAGGTTTAACGCCAACAGCAACCAAAAAAGAATAAGATTTGATTTGCATAAAAACTAAGACTGTTCCAAGAATTGCTCCTGCAATTTTTACTTTATGTGCAATTACCTTTTTGCCGTTTTTTTCTTTATCCATATTAACGGCTGTCCTCATATCACTAATTTTCTTATCCCATATTTCCTTATGTTGTACTTGCAATTTATTTGAAATAGAGAAAAACTTTTTAAATGATAATCTCATTACAAGGATTATCATTAGTAAATATAGTAACGGGTTCACGTTATAAGTCGCTATATACGGATCACATATGCGGAAAAAAGCTAACATAAAGATACCCCACAAACCAAGTGTACATGTGCGCCAATAACTGATTTGTGAATGTTTGATGTATCGTTGTTTTAAAAAATCAACAACACGTTTCTTATCCATAAAGCGCTCCTTATTTTTTATTTTCTCGCAATAAAGTGACATTAAGCCAGTTTGGTTTTAGTGTATCATCTGCTTTAATATGAGTAATAGTACCCATGCCATGTATATCCAAAATACCATCTTGGGTTAATGAAGCCCCACTCTCGCTTGGTGCAACTATTTTCCCATTAATTTCAGAGTAGACTTTGACAAGATAGGAATCACCATTGCGAGAAATCTCAATTTTTTTAAATCCAGCGGAATGATCTTTAGGTAATGGACCACTCCACTTCCCAACATAAACATCTCCAGCATTAGTTGAAGTCGATGAACTGCAACCAGCAAAGATAGTAGCCCCCATAATCAGTATCATACACAGAACAAAATAACGTTTTAGCATTTTCTAATCCTCCTTATTTATGTTTGATTTATTTTCACTCAGGCGGTACATGTAATGGCACAATAGGTTTTTCTGACGATGACGTGGGTGAACTTTGTTCGGATTTTCCAGACTCCGCTTTATTATTGTGTCTTGCAATTCTTGAAGCAGCATTATTGCGGGAAGCAATAAAGTTTTTACCAAATGCCGCATGTTTGGCGGCTTCATATCCGGCAATGCCAAGATTTTTCCCAAAGTTCATACCCCTTACAGCAAGATTTGAACCATTCGCGGCGTTAGCGGCTGCAGAAGTCGCACCGGCGCCTCTAAGCACTGTCGAAGTAGCGGCACCAGTTACGCCACCAATCGCTTGTGCACCCCTTACCGCATCACCAGCATCCAGGGAAGGCATTCCTGAAATAATACTTGATGCAATATTGGGTATCTTCCACACCAAAAAAGCATATATCATAGCACCAAAGCTAGCTTGAACTAATTCTTCTATTTTTGATTCAGCAGAAATTGAAGTAGTCCATCCATTAAAAATTTTTATACCGATCCCAAAAATAAAGGTTATTACCATTATTTTTATTCCGAAAGCAAATACAGCCCTAATAACTCCCTGGAAAAGAAAAGTTGTATATTTAATCATACCAAACGGAATTAGAATTATTGAAAGAGCTGCAAATATATAATATTCAATATTCAGGAGCACAAGTTGCATCGCCATCCATCCAAAACCGCACATTACAACGATGCAAAATAGAAGCTTCACTATCCATGTTGATAAAGTGCCTAGCACTGTTTGCCAACCGGACGTTTCTATAATCGCATCTAGAACATCTTTGGTAAGAAAAATACCTTTGTTTAGGACGGAGCTAGGATCTGCTGCTGTTGTTGTATTACTGGCTGTCAGGCCAGCAGTCTTGAAGGATTCAAAGAAAACATCGATTGAAATTTCCTTCCAGTTGGCCACTATAAATACGAATGCGCCTATTTTGAGGATTTTGATTATATAGTCTTTTGGGTCTACGTCACCAAAAAAAGCGCCCCACATCATACAAATTTCAAAAACTCCAAAAACATATATCAAAAAATTGGCTTCCGGCGTCAAGTTCTGCATTCCTGCTAAACATTGGTCGCGAAAATAGTTTGTAAGATCAGTTAGAAACGTGACCGAGGATAGACTAGTAGGCATGATTCAGAATCACTCCTTAAACACCGGATTTGGAAATTTTTTAAGAGACTCTGCATTCTTTTCTGCAATGGCATGAGCATTTGAGTCGATTTGATTGGAACGTTGATAGTATAAAATTTGGGACGCTGCATTTGCAGCCCGGATGTTATTTTGTAGTATCATTATTTTTGCTTGTTCAGCTAGTATCATATTTTGGATTTGCCCTGACTGCTTTTGGCCTTCGGCAGTACTATTTAGCTGCATTAATAACTTTAACCGCTCTTGTGATTTTTCTAGTTCTGTTGTGGATTTTTTGACAATTTTCATACTGTCAAAATTGGTTTGATCCAAGGCTTTAATTGTATTGCTATTTGACGAGGCAACCCGCAAAGAGGTTGCATTGGTCTTGGTTATTTCACCAGCACTTTTAAAGGTTTCTTGCCAAGTTTGAGAAATGTTTTTTAAAGGATTTAGAACTCCAGTTGCTTCATGTACGACCCCCTTTATTATATTTAAGTCGGAATCCAGTACCGAACGATAGCTATTTAGGACAGTATTAGGTAAGGCTCTAAGTTCTTGCACTTGCAGTGTGATTTGTTGTGCTGTGTTGATCACATTTTTTACGGCTTCTAAGTATGTTAGAGTTTGCTGGCGTATATTTGATGTGTCAATAACGGGGATCACCGCATATGCCAGAGGAGTAACGAAAAACGTTCCCGATATAAGGCAGCAGAATAGGAATTTCTTTCTCATTTTCTCCAGCCCACCTTTCTTTTTTCTAGTTACTTACATTATAATCCTTTTTTATTAGAAATTTGGAAATCCAATACTCTGTTTTTCTGGATTGAGCCTATTATCTTCACTGGTGCGATTGTATGGGTCATACGTTCCTATAGCCATCTGTTTTGACTGGCGTTCGGCTACTACATCTAAAACTATTTCTTTTTTAGTCGTAGTTTCCGTGGCTATATCAACAGCATTTTCAGCAGATATATCATTTATCATCATCGTCGTAATATAACCTCTAGCGATGTTTGTAGCCTGCTTTTGCCCAAGATTGCCGTTTACCGCCGAGGTCGTAATGGAATTAATTTCAGCTCCTAATTGCTGTGAAACACTTACATTGTTTTTTACTAACTTCAAAGCATCATAGTTGGCATTAGATGCCACATTTAGCATTGTTGCTTGCCTCGCCAACATTGTTTCTGCATTTAAGAGGATTTTGTCTGGCGGATCATTAAAGTCACGCCAAGCCGAAGCTTGATTATCTGTCCCAGGACTCGGATTAGTGGCTGTTTTGGCGGGATTAAGCGGGCCTGTTGCTTGATTTATTAATTGGGATTGTGCATTAGACAACGTTGTGACTACTTTTAGTGAATTATCTATTTTGCTTTTATCTATTGATCCAATTGCCAGTAAGCGACTTTGGTACATTTTCAGGGTTTGAATTGCATCCATTGCGACTTTGGCTGTCTGTTGCACTGATTGTTGTAATCGCTTGTAGTCAATAACGTGACATCCCGGATATAGTGGATAATACCACGACATATATCCGGTAGCGAAGCCAATGGAGCAAAAGGCAATTAGGAATAGGAAACTGATTTTTTTTAGCATCACGTTTACCCCTTTCTAAATACAAATCATAACCAGGAAGGAACCATCAAAAATGGAACTACTTTCTTAATGATTAACGCCTGATCCATAGCCCCAAAGTACCGGCCATCGAAGGAATGATCTTTCCAGGATACTGCTAAAAACTCTTGGGGGGCGATGATGTAATTACCGTCAGCTAGTTGGGGTAACGGCAAATTGCCGTCATCAACACTTTGAATATGCGCCACATGGTCTTGCATAATCAAAGTGTGATCTTTAATTTCAAAGCTTTCGCCGCTTATCCCGGCTACTGTTTTCAATAATTTTGTAGTATCTGACCAATGCCGTCCGTAGATATAAGGTTCCATTTCTTCAGGCACGCGCATAATCACATAATCGCCAACATGTATTTGTTGATCGATAGCGACTATATAAACGCCTTGCGGACACGATGTCGTTGTATTGATATAAAACAAATCCAATGGCGGCAAAACATGATAACTATATAGCAAAGGGAAGATGCAAATTATCGCAAGTGCCAGAATAATGATATTTCCTTGTTTTTTTAAAAATTGTTTTAAAATTTTACATTCCCCCCTAATATATCAGCTAAGGTTTTAGGCAATTTAGCGATTATATAGGCAAAACCAAAACACGCACACAAAATGTGAAGATATGCAGTTAGTTCATAGGCTTCTGGTTTTAGCGGTGTTATTATTTTAACAACCATTGATATTAATACACCTACAATCATAAGTTTCATTCCAGAACTAATCAGGGCACCAATACCGCCTTCAGCAACAAACTTTGTCGGGAATAAGATACTAAAAACAATGGAAAGAACACTGAACATTGCAAAAATATAGAACTCTAAATAATAAAGCATGATGAGCAAAGACATTGCTATAAATATTGTCAGTAACAACAGTCCAATTACCAGTGCCAACATACAACTAAAAAAACTTGCTAAGAAATTCAATCCATGAAAACTTGCAACATAAGAAAAGGCTGGCTGCATTAGATAGACGCCTTTTTGGGTTATTAGTTCTGGCGTAGACATATTTTTTGCAATTACTGTTCCTTCAGTAGTAAACGCTGTGGCATTATCAACAAAGAAGCTTTTCACTACGTCATTCACTATGCCCTGCCAATTTGTAACCAAGTATATAATAAAACCATATTTCATAATTCGTGATATAATCGCTGTCCAACTCAGTTCCCACCATGACAAATATATGTATAGGGTAAGGTCAAGAACAGCAAAGATGGAAAGTAATACTAAGGCTTCTTCCTGTAAAAGCTTCATGCCCTCTTTGCACGCATTTACAAAGATCAGCATCGTTTCAGAAATCATCTTTCCTAGATTATAATAATTTTCGAAGTTCCAGGCAGCTTCATTAAAACCTTCATAGCCTGTAAGATCATCAGCTATTCCACCATTGCCCCCATTCGTAATATTCCAACCTTGTGCTATTAAGAAAGGTATAGGATTGGCAGAACTATCATTTACGAAATAACTTAAATGCAAATGAGGACCGGTAGACCAACCAGTACTACCAACATAACCAATAATTTGATTTTTTGTTACATTCTGTCCACTAGAAACAGCTATACTAGATTGATGAGCATATAAAGTTCTGGTCCCATCACTATGTTGTACGATAACTGCATTGCCATAACCCCCATTCCATCCAGCAAATGTAACAACTCCAGAAGCAGCTACCGGAATTGGAGTACCAGCATCCAAGCCGAAATCAACGCCATCGTGAAATCGTTGTGTATGAAATATAGGATGTTCACGCCACCCAAAAGGGGAGGTTATTGGCCAATCAGAAGGTTCAGCAGAAACAACTTGGGTAAAGCTGGCAAAGAAAATTAGTAGGCAACAAATCCCAAAAAGCTTAACTTTCATATGTCTACTGCAATGGCCTTCTCAATTTCTGCTTGCAGTCCTTTAAATTCCAACCAGCGATAAGCAAATTCTTCCTGTGGATATTCTCTCAGGATTTGGTCAATTAACAGTTGATCCTCCTTGCCTGTGGCTGTCACAAAAGCCCGTTCCATAGGACGTAGATTGAGTTCGAAAAGTCGATTTCCTTTTGTCGATGAGTAGTAATATTGCCGCTTAGGTATTGCATGGGCAATTAGTTGTATTTGTTGATCGTTTAGACCAAATAAATGATATAATTTAGTATTTTGTTCATTCGTCGCCTTGGGATTTGGTAGAAATATTTGTGTTGGGCAGTTATTAATAATTGTTGAACATATTTCACTTTCGGTAATGTCAGTAAGGTTTTGTGTAGCAAACACAATTCCGGTGTTTTTCTTGCGCATATCTTTAAAGTATTCTCGTATTTTTTTTGCGAAAATAATATTGTCTAAATACAACCAACATTCATCAAGTACAATCATCGAAGGAGCTCCATCTTCTTTTAGTTGGCCTTCAATGCGATGGAATAGGTAATCTAGAGTAGACGGAATAATTCTCTTATTATTCATGAGAGCTTCCATCTCAAATACCTGCCAACGACCGGAGCCCAAACGATCTTTATTCGCATCAAACAGCTTGCCATAACTTCCCTCTTTGGTAAGTGGGGTAAACGCTTGACGAAGTTCGAAGTCCTGTAAGATATTCACAAAAGTAGACATATCGCGATCCTTTGCTGGCATTTCGGCAAGAGTAGTAAGTGCTTCTGTAATTAGAGTTTTCTCCCGTGACGTTAAATTAGAAGGATTTTCCAAGCGTAAAAAATCACATAGCCATTCGGAAACCCAGGCACGCTCTTGCTCGTCGTCTATTTTTGCCAAGGGCTGAAAGGATAGTTCGTTTCCCTCAATACCAAGATTATAGAAGTTTCCGCCGAGCGCATAGGTTAATGCCCGGCTTGATGCCCCTTTGTCAAAAATATACATACGACTATTCGGATATTTAGTAAAATGTGCTTCTAATGTATTGAGTAAAACTGACTTTCCTGAACCTGTTGGGCCAATCACCATTGTATGAGCTACATCGTCAACGTGAAGCGATAAGCGAAAGGGGATATCCCCCATTGCATCTGTATATAACAAAGTTGGGCCGTTCAGATGTTTATTCATCTTGTCACCAGGCCAAATATCGCTTACAGGAGACATGTGACAAAAATTCAGGGTATTTACAAGATTTCTACGAATATTTGCCCGAAAAACGCCAGGTAGCGATCCATACCAAGCTTCCACTGCGTTAAGGGTTTCAAGTTTTGCCACAACGCCAAGACTGTTAATCGTTTTCAATACTTGCGCGGCTTTTTTATTAGCCTGTTCTTCGTTCTTATCGAGTACAATCACTGACATTGAGTAGTAACCATACCCTACACAGTCTGTGTTGAGTTCTTGTAGGGCTACGGTTACTTCTTCTTTTTTCAAAATAGCTGTTTCATCGATCTGTGATGTTGCTTGTTTTGTAATAGCTTCTGTTACGCGTTGCCATAACGTTTTTGCTTGTTGTCCCCATTCGGCTTGATACTGTTTTAACTCTTTATCTGCGTGCAATTTATCGAGAAAAATAAAGCGGGAAACCCAACGATATTCGAACCCCAGTGAGTTTAAGGAATCTAGAAATCCGGGTGACGTGGTAGGAGTATAGGATAAAATTGTTACAATGCGACAATGCGACTCTCCGATAATCGGTGCCAATTGGCCAGAAAAATCGCAATCGTATAAATAGCTATCTAGATACATAGAAGGATCTGGTATTTTTACCGTATAGTATCGGTCAGAGATCGTTGAATGCAGATAAGTAAGTGTTTCTTCTGGGGTAAGCACTCGGCAGTCGGGGAAAAATTCTTCCAACAAGCCGAAAATTAATTCGGCTTGTTGGAGAAAATCATTAATTTTTTCTTCTAGTTGCTCATCAACAGGTTTTCCATTCGAATCATTGAAAAAGAAGGATGTCATTTTTTTTTGCAAAGCAGATGGCGGATCGAACAGTAGCGTAAAGTAATAGTAACTTTCAAAATGCTCTCCGTTGTTAAAATACTCCTGCCGTTCCTGCTCCATCACATTTGTAATCGCATGAGGAAATCGAGCAGATATATACGAATCACTTTTCCGACGCTGCGCTTCCATAAAGACAACCCAGCCAGTGCCAAGACGTTTAAGTATGTTATTTAAACGTGCTGTATTGATAACTAATTCGTCTTGCGTCGCACTTTCCAAATCAGGAGGACGATAGGTAAATGTTAATTGTAATGAATTATCTTTATTGTGGATAATGCCGTTTTCATCCGCCATCATCCAGGGCAGAAAATATGAAAGTTTATTTTTATTTTCCTTGAAAGAGTTTTTATTCCAGGGTTCATTTCTCAACGAATAATCACCATCCTTTTACGACCAATAATATTCTCTAGTCCTTTGATATCGCATAAAAACATGGAAAAACATAGGGTCATTCTTACCTAAAAAAATGAACAGGAAATGTGCTGCAATAGAAAGCGGGATAACATACCAGAAGTGAAATATGGCCACAACAAGGACTGTAAACAAGACATTAAATACTAATGCTTCTCTCGGCACACCACCCCAAAAAACAACTTCCGTTAAAGCCCGGCGTACAGGAACTTTAAATCCTTCTATCTGATCCAAGGTTATATGCCGCCGATCATTAATCCAGTGGCATCGGAAGTCATCCAACCAATTAGAGTAGGTGCCACTAAGCATAATGACACAGCAATAATTAGCAAGATAGATTTACCAAATTCCCCACGGCCACTATACAGCGAGTAAGCAACGAAGCAAATACCAAAAGCACCCAAAGTTGTCGGTAATGGCCCCGTAAATTCTTTCATGAGGCTTAAAAAGAAGGCAGTCCAAGGCCATGTACGGGCAGTGCCAGAACCAGCACCAGTAGCTGAAGCGAAAGCAAGGCTAGGTAACGCCAGCATAGCATTGATCATCAAAAAAGTTTTTACCCATTTGGCTTGTTTTTTAATTTTTGTTAACATTTTTACATTACTCCTTTAACTAATTAAATTCTTCGTAGACATACTTTTGGGTTTGTGAATCCCAATCTTTTAGAACGATAATTTCGTTCACTTTCCGAACTGTCCGACCCTGCTCATCTCTGGTAGATATAAGCGAAATAACTACGTTTACTGCTTCTGCGATCCACTTTTGAAATTCGCCGGTAGACGCTTCTTTATTTTCTTTAATTAGCATTTCCAGTCGATCCAATCCTTTTAAAGCTGAATCGGCATGGGTTGTACACACTCCTCCCTTATGTCCGGTGCTCCACGCCTTAATGAGAGACCAGGCTGCACCATCGCGAACTTCGCCAAGGATTATTCTTGTAGGCGAGAGACGCATTGTAATATAAAGTAGATGATCCATGTTCATACATTTTGCAAGATCACGGTCTTTCTTGGTCAGCAACGAGGTATAGTCAGCTGCTTTGCATTGTAGTTCTTTGTTATCCTCTAAAGTAACCAATCGATCCGAGGGCGTTAATTCTGAAATTGCTAGTAACAAAGCGTTTAAAAAGGTCGTTTTGCCTGAGTGGGTCGCGCCAACAAGTAATATGTTTTTACCCTGTATGATACATTTTTCAATAAATTCCTTCTGCTTTAGGGTTATTGTGTCGCTTGCCATATAATCATCGAGAGTAAAAACCTGACTTGCATGTTTACGAATCATGAAAATGGGATTCTTGACAATCGGCGGAATCTCTGCCTGAAAGCGGCAATTCATGCCTCGTATTTCTGTACCTAATTCAGGATCGTCTTCTGTGATCGTCTTTTTTGCTTCGCCACTGATTAGCTTAATAATCACTAATGCTTGTTTAGGATCAATTGTGGTACCTGTATCAATGCGTCCTTTTGATAATGAATTGACCCAAAGTTTTGTATCGGGGTTCGTATAAATCTCGCTAATATCAGGGTCATTTAGAAAATCATTAATTTGCGGGCCTAAAGCTGTTCTGAGCGCAGGTGTTTGCATATTCCTCCTTCCTTTACTGTTAATTGAGGTTTGAGCATTCATTTTTTGCATCCCACCCTTCTTTAAACTAACTGTTTATATTTGGGGGAAAAATAATATCAATATTGTTTTAGCACTAAATCCTTATTTAAGAACACTGTGAACTGTATACCGGGCCGAATTGTAATTGTTGGAGAAACGTTTATTTGTTTTTGCATAATTTGTTGTCCGATGTTTAGAATGTTAGCAATCCCACCGGAAATCGCTTCCTGACCAACTGAACGGTTATCTGTTCCTTGGCCACCGCTGGCACTTGAAGCCAAAGCAGCGAACATACTTGTCAAGAAGCCAGCGCGATACATTGAAGAAGAATGATTATCTACTTGATCAGCCAGACCGGGATAACCAGTGCCGTCTGTAGCTTTTTGATTATCAAGATTAAAACTGTAGCCATTTGGCAGGATAATCCTTGTGAAAACTGCTTTAAGACGGTTACCGGTATTGTCACTGCCATAAGTGCCAATCAGTCGCGATCCTTGTGGAATTAGCAGAACTTGACCTGTGGCACTGTCATATACATTCTGGCGAACTTGCGCTACGATATCGCCAGGCGAATCAGAGGTAATACCAGTGATTAATGTAGCAGGAATTATAGTACCAGCAATCAACGTATTAGGAGCAATTTTTGTATACATAGTTGGAGCATTTTCATTTGTCATAGAAATAGCGGAACTATTTTTATTTTCATTACCACTATTGGTAGAAGAAATTCCGCCAAGCATAATACGAATTGAACTTTTTATATATCCCATCGCGTTATCTTGACTATAACTATTGCCATCCGGGAGGCTATACGCTTGATTATATGCAGGTTGCGGTTGTTGGTTATTTATATATGTATTGTCACGATAGCCGCTGTCTTGAATTTGTGGCGGATAATAATTTTGATCTGTGCGGCTATTTGGTTGCCCGTTTGAGCCATTCAAATTATCGGTTGATTGTTGATTTGGTTGTTGATTAGGTAGTGAACTTCCTTGCGTCATATTTTTTTGATTAGCGTCAGCATAATCAGAATATTTTCCTGGAATGCCAGTAGCAGGGGTAGCAACATTTGAAGACATATCAGTAGAAGATTCCTGCCACTTATCTTTCGCTTTTTCTTTTTGTGGTGCCGCTAAACCATAAACAATCATTGACACCATCATGACAGCCACACCAGCAATAATAATAATAATTAGGTTTTTTTTAAGTCCTCTTTGTGTTTGTGGTTCTTGCCTCATAACAATGTTTTTATTAGTTTCATCAGAGGTTCCTGGTTCGTGCGGTGGTGGTTGTTTATTGAAAATATTTTTTAAGAGAAGCCAGTTTTTTGAAATGAACTCTTTAACTATATCAAGCATGATTACTGTTCTCCTTTTAAGTTGGTAACGGTAATCGATTGATTTGCCGTAAAACTCAGGATTGCTTTATCAAATATTCGATCAATAATAAACCATCCATCATTGGTAATACGATAATTTACTAGGTTTGATTTTTTACCATCAAGAATATGAATCGTGGGCAAATCGTTTTTACTTTCTCTGGGAACAGAAATGTAAGTCCTGATCCCATCATCATATATTTTTACAGGAAGCCAGTTTTTGGACTTTGATCTCTTTATCTTATAGGCGTCATTGTATTTAATTTCCTTGATACTAATTTTAGGTTCTTGGGAAGAAGTTGAATCATTTTTAGCATTTTCTACATCTTCGACATACGACCAATTAACAATAGAGATGTATTGTTTTGTAGAGTGCAGAATCAGGCGGTAAATTCTTTGATTGGTATTGACAATTAGATTGGTGGAATTTTCTTCTGCTGTAGGTTTAATATATAAGTGTTGTATATCACCGACACTGGTTGCATCTAACATCCAACGCTGGCTATCACCGGTGCTGAGAAAAGTGATTGTTTCACCAGCATGAAATTGCACATCAGTAATGTAGCCAATTTGTGTATTAATTTCATACTGACTCTCAGGGTCATATTTAAAAGTAACGTTGGCACATTCGGCATAAGATTTCACTTGCACTGAAAAAACGATTAGGCAGGATAATAAGAGTGCCTTGCATAATTTTTTCATTTATGCCCCCCTCCCTGACTGGTATTAGCATTAGTTTCTTTTTCTTTTGTTAATGAAAAGTCTTCGACAATTAAGCCAATTGGGTTAGTATAATAGGCTGCTTTCGTTTTTGGGGACTTGATCGATATTGTGAAAGTGCCATTAAATATAGTAGTAGTCTTTTTAGAAGAACCATTAAACGAGAAAGCTTCTTCAGTCCAGCGAACTTGATAAGTATTTTTGGCATTTGCCAATGGTTGGATAGATACGATAGTAGGTTGAATGGTTATTTTGCCTAGTAGTAATCTTTGCCCCTCCTCTTCCGCCATAGCATTCATTTTTTGCATGGCACTAGGCGATAAGAACGCTTTAGCTGCTGTCCAGTTTGCATTATAGACGACCGGATCGAGAGGAATCGAACGAACCTTTTGAATTAAATCGCCGATAAAGTAAGTAATTTCGGCTTCTCCCGGATCATATTTGACTTCTGTTACCGGCCCCATAGCTTGCACGTAACCAGTCTGGGCATCTTTAATTAGCATAAAAGGGATAAACTCGGTACTTGTAGAGATATAAACCATACCAACTGTCATGATCAAAGTGCTAATTAAAGATACAAATGTAGCTTTCTTCCACCAGTCTCTATCATTAGATATCCGTCCATAGAAATCTAAGTACTCCTCCCTTCCTTTAATGAGCGGGTCTAATGCTTCACCTGCTGGCTTAAAATTTTTTTGGTTACCAAAATTCACTTTTTTTTCGTCACTCCTTTCAAATTTTTTAAAACTAAAAGACAACTATTTATATTTGAATTTTTTCACCACAGGCAAAACGTCTTGTTTTCCGTGACATTCCTGCTGGCTTAAAGTCTTTAAGCATCACCTCGTTTTGTACTTTTGCACTACTGTATTTTCAAATAGCAAGAACACTCCAATATTATGTATTTTTAGTATTGGATTTTTCATTATCTAATAGATCATTTACTGTTACGTTTAAAGCAGTAGCTAACTTCCTGATAGTTTCAATTCCAGGATTACTAAGGCATCCTTTTTCGATACGTGAAATAGATGATTGTGGAACAGTAGAGGTACTTTCCAACTCTTTCTGGGATAGCTTTTCTTTTTTCCGCAATCTCATGACGTTATTTCCGAGGCACATTTTTCACCTCCTTAAAGAACTAATTTAATCTTATGCTTTTTTGCATTAAATGTCAATGCATTTTTGCATAACTTTTATAAAAAAATACTTTTTTATGAAGATAAGCATAATTTTGGGCTTGTGATGTTTTGGGTTTTAATTAAATACAAATCATAAACGTACATGTTACAATATATTTATACGCTTTTTCCTTTTTTTACCATTTTATTTTATAATAGCATATGCGCAATAGAATTGTTACCATTTTTTTATAGTTTGTAGGTAAATAATATTACTTTATGTTTACGTCGCGCCTAATAGGGGTCTCACTCATCACAATAACATGATGGCGAGACCCCTATTAGGGGTTCTAAGCGCAAACCTATCTTTGTCATTATTACCATTTACGTTTAACGTAAACGTTTACGTTAATATTACTTATTAGAATATACTTGTCATAACATAATTACAATTTAAAAATATAAAAATGATAGAATTTTTTTAAATCTTCCTGTCACACTATACGTTATCCTCTATATACTACACAAAGAATAAAAAAGAATGGTGGTGGCATAATTGAACAGTCTTTTGGGAGATTTTAAAAATGATTTGCGTGATGTGCTTATGCCTATGATTGGCATGGAGATACCACTTGCCATTACTAAAACGGTGGAAGCATGTTGGGCTGAGAGTAAAAGACCGCAACTATATAAAAAGCAAAAAACTAAACTAGGATGGGATTTTTATTTTAACCTTCCCGCTGGCATGTGTTACAAGGAATTCATTGCCAAGGCTGAATATTTTCGTGATGCTATTGGTGATGTGACAACAGAGTGCCAACATATCGGAAAAATGGCATTGCTTAAAATTATTACTAATCGGATTGCTGATAGATACGAATATAACTACCATATCCCTAACGCCACAAAAATGGTATTGCCTATACCTATTGGCTACACTCATAATGGTCTACTGGTTGAGGATTTATCAAAGGTTTATAACATCTTGATAGGTGGATATGTTGGGGGTGGCAAGAGTAATTCAATTCATGTGATAGTTAACTCATTATTAAATATTCCAAAACCACCAAAGATAATTATGATTGATTTTAAATTACTGGAATACAACTATTTAAAAAATCACGTGCTGCTCATTACGGATCAGGAAGGAGCAGGGCAAACATTGTCTCGATTATTAGTTGAAATGAGGAATAGATTACTGATATTGCAAGAAGCAAAATGTGTTGGGATCGATGGCTATAATAAAAAATACAACAATAGCATGGAATACATAGTATTGGTAATTGATGAATTAGCCGAACTTGATAATAAGTCCGCACAAGCAGACTTGGAAACTTTATTAAGATTGTGCAGAGCTAGTGGAATACATATTATTCTAGCAACTCAAAGACCTGATAGCACCATTTTTGGTAATAAAAAATTCGGAGCATGTAAAGCTAATTTGATAGGCCGACTATGTTTTCAAGTTGCTGATGGTGTTAATAGTAAAATAATTTTAGATAGCAATGAAGCTGCAGCTCTCCCAAACATACCAGGTAGAGCAATTTGGAAGTTAGGTAAAATTACAGAGATTCAAACGCCATATCTTGATCCAGAAATAGCAGAGGAGAGATTATATGAACAACCATCAAAAGGGCGCGAGCAGGGACTTCTTGACGATAGAGACGATAAAAGAATGGGGTGTAATGACAACAGACCAAATACACCTATTACTTTACCCATCTGCAAGAGTCGCGCAAAGGAGATTAGCAAAACTCTACTCTCAAAAGCGACTGAAAAGATGCGAACAAACAAGCCCATTCAGTTACTATGTAGAGCCTCAAAAAGATATTTTACAGAAGATTAATGATAATTGGGTGCGTTTATGGATAATGAAGAACCTTAAATCATGGGAGATTCTACAAAGCTATAATTATAAAAATTACACTGTGAAAAATACAGTAACGAATATAGTTAGGCAGATACATATAGTCAATAAGCCCTTATTTGGTGCCAATGAATTGGTGGTTCCGAGCATTAATAAAATAATGGAGGAATTGAAATGATACGTATAATCGTAATCGTATTATTCACCATGATACCAGCAGGTATATGTCATGCAGGAGTAGCAAGTGTGATTGGCGATACTTTTGGTCCGAATGGCCCCGGCAGACCTGTAATATGGCTCTTAGGTTTATCTATTGGAAGGTTTTTACTAACGGAAATACAATCCTTAATGGGTGGCAGTACAAAAGGTATCATTATGATTATCAAATGTGCTGAAATCGGTATTGTCATAGCTGCCGTTTATGCTCTACTAAATACTGCTTTCAATCTTTTAGGCTTATGAAAACGATATTACTTGCACTTATATTATTTTTAATACCTGTTACCTGCTATGCCACTTATAACCCCATAGATCATGCTAGTGAAACAATTAGGCGAGATACTAACAATGCTATGGATGATGCGATAAACAAGGTTAGAGTCGAAGCACAAGATGCACAAAAGGAAATGGTAAGCAGATTTAAGAATTTTATGAGGGGATTGATTGGGAATTTTTTATCTGTATTCACTATTTTAGCAATCGGGTATATTTTTTCTTACCTAGTTCCAAAAACAACGGGAAAAATGATACTAGTCGTTACAATTTTATGTGGTCTGAATGAATTAATAAAATTGTTCGTGTGAATATAGCTACTATATACATAGTATAAGCGTAAGTACGTATAAAAAAGCCTCTTGCTACCAGTTAAGTAAGCGGCTTTTTATTATTTATCTAGTGTTTTGTTTTGGATTATAGCGGTTTGAATAAATTTTTAAAAAAAAAGCAAACTAATTTTAAAAGGTGGTGATTGTGCTTTCAATTATATTGTTCACATTATTGCTGCGTTTATTACATCAATGCCAGTATCTCATGTACCAGGAGATATATTCTTAGGCATATTCGGTGGATTATTACCAGACATTGACCATCCACGTTCCATTTTGGGTCGGTTTAATCCTTTGGCACGTTGGGGACTAACAACACACAGAGGCTTCACCCATACACTTACAGCATTATTATTATTTTCAACACCGTTCCTTGTAGTAGGTATCTTAACTTTTTCAGCGGGCTATTTATCGCATATAGTAGCAGATTGGATGTATAGCTGGGGGAAATTTAAGATCCGATTTTGGTAGTGATAGAGTATAGTTTTTTTGGGAAGACGGGGAAAGCCCTGATGGATATGTGCATTTGTGGACAGCTTAAATCCGTATATTAACCTGACCACAACTACACATACTTCGCGTCCACAGGGCCGGACGAAGAACGTTTTTTATAATTTTTTTAAGAACGAATACGAGAAAAAGACCATATAAAATATAGTTTCCCCCTCGTTCGCCTATCCTATGAACAAGAATAGAAACTACTTGACAATCCAGGGCTCTTAAAGATAGGCTACTGGGAGGCTAAGGACAACGGCTCTCTCTCCCCCTCGCCGTTTGAAGACATGATTTTGGGCATACCTCCAAACGGCGAGGGTAGGCTATGGTTAACTTTGGCTGACTTCTCAGCTGAAGGTATCCGTATCCCTGCTATTACTAGCAACGCTCAAACGGGGCAAGGTCTGATGTAAAACCCCCGTGAAGTAATGATCTTTCGCGCACCCCCCTATGCCTTTACAGACAATCAGGACAGTCACACCGCACACTCACGCAATAAGTGTTCGTTCTTAAATTAAATGGCAAAGCCACCCACCCTCTCAACCTTACAGGTTGTCTAGCCATATCAGGATTACGTATCCCTTCGACTAGAAACGGCGTTGCCCACCACTCATTAACGCGGTGCAGGATTTTAATGTTTTTTTTTACCGTTTTTAGGCATTAAAAAAAGACATCCAGCGGTTATTCCTTCAAACGCTGTTTGCCCTACTAATTGCTTTTTTTAAAAGCCATTCCTAAATATCCATATGTATTTTAAGAACACCCCTTGAATTTATATACAAAGAAGTGTTATAATATCTACATGGAATTAAAAATTTAGCCTTCTGATTGGTTTCGGCAGTCAGTAGGAAGAAGATCTCAAGCGCTACCAACGCTTGGGATTTTCGCTTTTATTAAGTTTTTTTTATAACTAATTGTGGATAACTTAAAGAAATTCTATTTATACACTAATTCGCCACTATCTTCTATTTCCCTTTTTAAAAATTTTTTTTTTTACAAAGACAGTTTTTATATACTTTATATAGGATTTTATTTTTATTTAATCTTATGCATTTTTGCATCAATTGTCAATGTTTATTTGTATATCTTTCCCATCGATAATATATTGTATAATGAAAGTAAACATAGATTTAGGTTGGTGATAACTTTGGAAATTGGCACAATAATTAAAATTTATAGAGAACAACAATGTAAAAGCATTAATGAAATCGCTGATAAAGCCAACATCTCACAAAGTACTCTTAGTCGAATCGAAGCAGGAATGAATTCGCCAACCTTTGATGTTCTAGAACGTATTATCAAAGCACTTGGTTTATCATTAATTGACTTTTTTTCAACCAACAAAAGTGATCTAGAACCTGATTTAAAAAGATTGCTTGATGCTGCTAAAAATATGACGCCTAAACAAATAAAAGCTTTACAAATATTTTTAGAAACACTAAAAATAGATTAATTTATAATCGACATCCGTCATAATTTTTGCTATTTCTAAATCATTGTCTTTTGCTGGTGAGACCCCAATGAGGGGTATCCTTTCAAGTCCTATTTATTTTTTGAATCGGTTATGCCTGTTGGAACTGGTATAAGATCATCGTCATTATCATCGTCATCAACTTCTTTGCATATTGGTCTATGAATCATCGAAGATGGAGAATGTTTAGGAATTTCTTGAATTGACTCCGTTATTAGTGTCCTTCTTTGCGCTACATTCGGTTCCTTCTCACTATCAACTTTTGATTTAAGAAAGGGATATCCATCTACAATAGGGTCCCAATCCAATCCAGTATGTTTTAAAACCGTACAAATAATATTTTTAGCTATTTTATTCTGCTTATCATCATCAAATTTATCAAAAAACTCTCTTAACATGATATCCTCTGCTCTTTTTGTTCCTATCACAAATATTACTTTATCTTTAGCAGCCATATCCGATTTTAGAATAACCTCTCACATTTAATAGCTGAGCTGAATCAACTAGATATACATCTGTATATCTAGCTTTTTTATCGAAAATATGGGCGATTTTTTCTGCAATGATATTAGAGCCGCCGCCTGTGATAAAAATGGCATTAAGCTGATCCAGTTCACCTTTCCATTTTTCATAAATGGCCTGAAAAGAGTCCTTCGCATATTTGTCAATAATTGGATTTACTAAATCAGAAACATCATATTGACGGCCACGAACACGAACTTTCTTACGAACTATCGCACATTCAATGTCGAGGTGGTTAGAATCAAATTGGTCAAAATATTTTTTTAGTGCCATACCTACCGTATCATAAATAGAATGTACACCAGCAGCCGAACAAGTGCGACTACCAACACCCAAAATGTCTGTACCTTCGAATAAAGACATATTGAGAGTACCATGACCAAAATCAAGTACACCCATACGTCGTATCACTTCCCCCTGCTCATTAACAGGAGTAATATGTGTAAGATTATCATTAAAAAGTAATTCAGCGCGGAAACCTTCGGGCTGAGTTACAACAATTACATCTGAATAGGTAATGTTAATCGTATATCGCTTGTTATCATAGTAGTAATTTACTGTGGTGATACCCCTAATTATTTCAGCAAGATCCTCTTTTTGGGTGTTTAAATCATCATTAGGTAGCCCCGTAACAACAGTTAAATCAACATTAGAATACTGATGATAAGCAGCGACAATACCTGCTTTAAATAACACTTGAAAATTATCATCTAACGCTCTCTCACGATAAGTCGATCTTGCAACCTGCCGATCATGCTTTGCCGCTAAAAAACCTACCAATTGTATTTGTCCATTATGTTCAATTGTTAAGCAATTAATAATCTCCTGCTTTTCTGTTTGTATCAATTCTTGTAGAGAACTAATCTGACTACAAAAACTAGCAAAAGTTCCCTCTGTATCAGTTGCTTTAAATTTTTCATATCCAAAACCAATATCAATAGCAAAAACATCTTTATAAACTTTTGTTATCTCCTTCTTAGTTGCGTCTTTATAGCTTTGAGTAGTGGTTTTAACATGACTTGTATTCTTTTCCTGAATTACTTTTCTAATCGGAATCAAATTAAACCCTCCTTGAATTTATAATAATAAACATCATTTATTATTTTAAATTTATTAAATAAAAATAAAATTTATTCACTTTTGTTTAATAAATTTTATCAACTTATTAAAATAAGATAGATATAATCATTTATCTTTATTCAATAAAATTTACTATTACTATAATTTATTGAATAAAGATATCTTGCAATTATATTATGGCAAGTATATTATAATAGATAATGTAAACGTAAACTTTAAACGTATACGTTAAACGTATGCAGTAATAATATTAAAGAGGGGATGTCATTAGATGAAAGTTATTGTAGTTGCAAATCAAAAAGGTGGCGTAGGTAAAAGTACGTTAAGCTGTAATTTAGCGGCGTGTGCAGCTAGGGATGGCAAAAAGGTCATGATCGTAGATGCAGATCCACAGGGCTCCACGATGATGTGGAGATCCATTCGTGAAGCTGATAATGTAAGCAGTGTCGCAATCACTACACCAACGATTGCTAAAGATATCAAAAATTTCGAGAGTTTTGATCTTGTATTTGTAGATGCAGGAGGTCGGGATAATAAATTACTTAGAGCTGCTGTTATGGCAGGATCTTACGGCATCGTCTTAATCCCTGCATTAGCGTCAGCAGTTGATATTTGGGCAACAGAGGATACCTTTACTATCTTGTCAGAAGCAAGAGCGCTGGGGGTCGATATCCCTGCTTATGTTGTATTCAATCAACTAAAACCAAATGCATCACTCGTAGGACAAGCAAAAGAAGCTCTCGCTGAATTGACCCAGGACAATGATGTTGTTTTGTTAGATAGTCGTGTCGGTGATCGCGAGGACTTTAAAAAGGCATTTTTAACTGGTCAAGGCGTAATTGAGTTTGCACCAAGAGCCAAAGCTGCTACTGAAATCGAAAACCTTTACCGTGAATTATTGCAAAAAATGGAGGGTAACTAAATGGCATTTCCGACTAAAAAAAATATGATTTCAGCTAAAGGAATTGATGATATTCCTCAAGATAAAATTGATAATTTTTTGGCAGGATCAAAGGATGAGATCATAGATAGTAAGCCTATTAAAAAAGAAACGTCTACAACAAACGTAAACGTAAACATAGCTGTGAATGATGTAACGTCTTTGATTGGTAGGGAATCTGTTTTTGAGAAAAATTTTGTCAGACAAACTTACTACGTCCACAAAGATCTAATTAAGAGTATCGATAAGTTGGCACAAAAAGGTCCAAAAGGGGCTAAGACTAAGATTATTAACGCTGCTCTTAAAGCTTATATTGATAGCCTCTCATAATACTTCAAAGAAAACGTATACAACAAACGTAAACGTAATTGGTCTACTCTTTTTACAAGGGTGGGGTATCCCTTTTATATATTATTACGTTAAATGCTCGTTCTTCGTCTTTACTACCTCAATTTTCGTATTGCAATAAGCTCATTTATCGCTATTTCTAATTCATCATACGCAACGGCTGTATCCTTATTTTCCTTTTCCAAAGATTGAATATATTTACATAGTTTTTCAACCTTTTCAACAAACTCTAATTCCCTTGATTTAACCATAATAGAAACTCCTTTTCGCGATCATAGTTTTTCTTTCGCTCTCCACTTCCTACCCACGATCAAGCGACCTCTCTCGTTTTTTTCCAGTCAGGGAAAGGAAGTCATTTTCATCTAGGCAGCCAGTGCCAAATTCAATTTTTTAAGCCCTTTTATATTAGTTCTACAGGGGACACCGCCCTGATGGGCTATAAAACACCCCCAAACCCCCTTTTGAGGGGGCTTACGAAGTTTATACAACCTCTCCTCTGTGGCAATCACTCAAAACGGCTTCACCCATCATGATGCTACATGAGGTCAAGGGCGAAGACTGGAAGGAGTCGGACGAAATCTTTACCCTTTAGGGGCAGAGAAGGCGAAGCGTCGTTCTCCTGGTGCTTGTCTGTACCCCATTAAGTCATCTTTCAGTTCATGGCTGTAGCTGTTCATTCTTTATCTGCTGATATTCATTCCACCATTTAATGATTTTTTCCATTTCATCTTCAATTTTTGGCTTTTCTTGACATTTTATTTGTTCTATAAAATCAGAAAAATTTTCATCTATACGTTCTTTAATTTCCTCATAAATATCCCTATCGTTTTCCTGTTCTTCCGCGTTTTGTTCATAGTATTTCAATTCATTCCAATCCTCAATAATATCCTCGACAATATCAAAATTGATTAGATACTGCAAAAATGTATTCTCTGGAAACATTGCAAACCAGCACCGATCAAACCAATTTTCGGCATACATGCGCTCGTCTGAACCGTTGCTATAAGTTCCATGAACCAAATCACCTATGAAGTTCTCTAATAGCTCTGATACAGTCAGACCAACACTACCAGCTTTTTCATATATTCTTTTTATATCTGCATCCGATAATTTTAGATTAATTTTTCTCTCTCTGATTGTTTCAATTTCTTCATGTTGTCCCATAGAAACCACTCCCTTTAAATTCAATTAATTATAACTATTTTTACCAATTTTAAAGAGTAACCTTTCATGGTTATAATTTAGTTTAAATATGTATCGTACTATACATATTTAAACTTTCCCACATAATCTTTATTCACATGATTCTAAATGTTTTTCACATGGTTTGCAGTAAACATCTATATCTGGTTTCCCCCACACATTAAGACCACAACTTTGACAAGTATATTTTATCTTACTTTTAGGTTTCGGTTCTGCATTACTACTACCATTTCCCTCTTCTCCTGCATCCTGATCAATACTTCTACGCTCATTCGCAACCCAAGGTAAAGCAATATTCTCAGGAAGTTCTTTAAAAACTTTTTCAAAAATACCACCCTGGATTACATAGTCAGACATTTTTTGTCCTACTTTTTTCCCTCCCTCTTTTCCCGTACTGCTTGGCATTAAACCTATACTTTCCATCTTTTTTGCCCATTCTTTATTATGATATCCTGTTCGTGATGGTTTACCGAAAGCCATTTGCCATAAATGGGCTTGTTCATGAACCAACGTTTGACAAACCTCTATAAAATCAACATTTGCCATATAGGTAGGGTTGATACTGATTTCATGGGTTTTATCCGTCCCCTGTGATGATATCCATCTATCTGGTGCAAAGAATCCTGCAACGTTAGCTTGACGTGAAAAATTTAATATTATAGCAGGTAATTTGCCCTCAAAAAGTTTTTTATTAAAGTAATTATATAGTTCTTGATATTTTGCAAATTGATCTTTAGTTGGCTCACTATTATGTATCGTACTATACATAATTTCCTCCTTAGAACATTATTAATTGTTCTGCTTTATCATTATCACTAATTCTCTTAGGCTTAGATTTTATATCCTTTGCCTTAATCCATTTAAAACATTTATTACATTGAACCTCCGCTTTATCTAATGTCCATACCAATTCTTTTCCACATTTAGGACAAATAAATTGCAATAGGCTTCCCATTACTCCACATCCTTTATAGCTTCTGATAATTCCTTATATTCTTCATCTAATTTTTTGGTCAACTTATAAAAGGTTGATCTTTTAGTATTAGATTGCTGCATTGCTTGAATGGCTGTTATATTTCCTTTTTTCCATTGTAAATAAGCAATTCTCAAAGAGTCCGTAATTTTTGCTCCAGGCCTTCCATAAGGTCTTTTTTTTGCTAAAGCTAAGTCTATACCTTCACGCTGCCTCTCACGGATCTTATTACGTTCCTGCTCTGCGACATACGCTAACAAGGATAAAAATTGATCTTCCATCAGCTTTCCTATATCACCCATAGATTTAAATTTCCGGCTATCAAAAAGCGATTCTTGATCTAATACTAGAATATCCGCGCCCAACTCCCTTGTTATATACTTCCATTCCGTGATAACACCTTCATAATGGCGACCTAAACGGTCAAGAGAATCTATATAAATCAAATCCTCTTTCTGAATAATTCGTCTCATAGCCTGGTATTCTAACCGATCAAAGTTTTTCCCGCTTTTTTTATCGATAAAGATAAATCGGTCTTCGACTCCTAGTGCTTTTAATTTCTGAATTTGCCTTTCTGGATTTTGATCTCGGTCCGACACGCGAACATAGCCTAATTTCATTGCAACCTCCTAGTTTATCTCAGGTTTCAACTCCTTCCTATATTATACTATTATTATCTGTAAATGTCCTTAAATATGCGGATATGTCTTTATATTTTATAGTATACATTTACAGACATGCAAAGCATATATCTGTAAATGTATACTTTTACGGCTGGGGCTTAACCATTATACTTTTCCTCCAGGTACTTCCTTATTTTTATAAATTAATTCCCCTGCCCAACAATTGAAAATTATTTTAGTCTGATCTGAAATTACCGTACACCATCCGTTATAATTTGCTAGTAGAGTTACTGTACTATTCCATTCAGTCTTGAATTGCTTTAGGTCTTGCTTGTTTTTGTTGTAGAAGCTAATTAATTCACCGCTTTCTAACCGATATTTTCCTTTTTCATCAAGACAGATATTCATTATTTACCCCCTTATATTTTTATTGTCTGTCTGTCTGTCTATAGTTATATTATACTCTTTTACTGTCTGTCTGTCAATAAGGAAAAATAAAAAAACGTCCTTACTCATTTAAGTAAGGGGTCTCACCAACATTATGCGGATTTCATACGCTAAGGAATTTTTCCGATACTAATCTGTTTTATCCTTAGCGTATGAAATCCGAAACTGACTTTTCTAGGCAAAGTCGTTATCTAATGACAACATTACACCTTTAGATACTGGCTTTTACTTTTTCCAAGTAGCATAAATATATTGACAAAAAGGGCACAATAACTATATTGTAAGAGAAAAAGAAAAGCGATAAGAACAGGGGGATTGTTCTTTATCGCTTAACTATTCTCTGTATGGTAAGTTCTCGGCAAAGAACTTACTTAAATGTAATGTCAAATTTGATGTGTTTTACAACTTTAGACAGAAGTATGCAAGTTGTTACTATAGTTCCACCTATAGTAACAAAATTAGTAGTATCTAATGGCATTAGTCTCACTTCCTTCCCTATATAAAATTATATATAAATCCCCCATTGATTGAACGGTTGGAATTGATTCCTGCCGTTTTTACTTATATCTATACATTACTTATTTGGTGAGATATAAACACATTTTTAAAATTTTTCTTATAAAATATGTTTGCACATTATACCACAATAATCTGCTGTATATAAAAAATATTTCCTTATTGGGGTCTAACCCCCAATAAGGAAATATTTCATACGCTAAGACATTTTTAATTTGAGTTAATGGGTAATCATACATAGTACTGCCTAAAGTGTTGTTGTATATGATTTGATAACGGCATATTTTTCAGTTTTAACCTTAACGTACGTTTTGCGCGTTTGGCTGGTGAGACCCCAGTAAGGACGTTTTCTTATTGTGGTTTTATTACACCATTTTTTATTAGAATATCTTCAGGTATCGCTTTCATTAAGCCCGCTGAAATAATTGCGTTTTTAGGTTTATCGATAAGTTTTGCATATTCATCAAGAGCTTTAGCTAATTCCATTTCAATTTTTGAGTTTAATGCTACTTGCACTATAATTCCCCCTTTTAAAATATAATTACTTATGTCTGTCTTTCCTATATTTTTATTATAATAGCAATCAGTCTGTCTGTCAATTTTTCGGGGGATATGCACTCTTGCGAATAACATTTATTTCTTTAATTTTTTTATAGAAAAGCTATTAGCTAAATCTTTTCGATGTTGCTTTACTTTCCCGTAAAGCGCAAGCTCTTTCAATTGATGCATTAAAGAAAGCTCTAATATCTGAAATGTTTATGCCTTTATCTATTATTGTTGAAACAATTGTTGCATTTAGATAATCAGCCATTCTATCAATATCATCCTTCGAAAATCTTTCTGTTGGCTGGTAGTTGGTTTTTAATTGTAGGATTTTAGCCATTATTCATTGCCACCGTCCCTATAACATCCTTCTTTGCTCCAGTCACATTTTCCATTGCCGTCATGGTAGCATTCACTGCACAGCATTAATTTTTGACCACAGGTTTTGCAGGTTGAAATATAGTTTCCTGCTTCGGTTTCGACTTCATTTTCTTCCATGCAATTACCGCACATCTCATATACTGTCATCATAGCCATCATTCTCCGTCCCTCCCTAGATACTCAACCAAGTCTTTTGTATTACCCTCATGGAGCCATTCCACTTATTTTTGAGGGTAGCGTAATGGCTACCCCCCTCATTATTTTGTTAATCTTTTTTAAAAAGGTTATCTTTTTAGTTCTGCCATTTTTTCCGTTAAAGTCCATAATGCCTTATTAAGTTTTACGTTGGTATCAATACTGTTTATAGCCCTTGTCGTAGTTCGATTCCCTGCCGTATTTTTGCCATGCAGTCCACCACGTATAATATTTTCTTGTACTACGTTAAAAGTATTCCATAAGTTGTTTTCTATATCATCCCTACGTCGAATTTGAAGTAATCTGTCAGGTATGATAGGGGCTTCTTCTTCATACCGCAGGGATAAGGCTGCTTCTGCAAAAATTTTCGCTTCTGGCAAGGCTAATGGCGTATGTTTAAATTCATTGATTACATTATTTACTGTTTCAAAATCCTCTACGACGGTATAAGCAGCTTCAATTACATTATCAGCAATATTACCTCGATGCGGTACCCGAATATCGTTATAAGTATCACCACATACCATACCATTTTGACACACAAAGCGGAAAACGCCTGATAACATTTGATAGCTACTTGTGCCATCGTGAGAATTGATCAATATAATTTCCGGCGTTTCGGCTGTGGCTATCGCGTTTACGTGTCGGAGTCTTAGCATGTGTTTAGTATACTCAGATTTGCCTTCAATTCGTGACTTTGATTGTACTACCATAAAAGGGTTAAAACCTTCTTTTCTCAGGCCGTCCAGCACTGTAGAAGTAGGGATATACGTATATTTGCTTGATCTTGACTCATGTGGAGTAGTTGCGTAAATACTAGGGGCTACTCGAAAAATTTCTGCATCAGTAAGGGGAACGTTTGATCTAATACCGAAAGAATTTCTACCGAATTTTGTTGCTAACATTTTAGCACACTCCCTTTTTAATCTGTCTGTCTGTCTGTCTATAGTTATATTATACTCTTTTACTGTCTGTCTGTCAATAGGAAGTAGTAAATAAAAATATCTTAAATTCAAAAAGACTCCGGCAAAAAAATAAGCCCCTCCATGCCCATCAGGGCATCTAGTCTAGCGAGTCTTAAATCGTCCGTAATGACTTTTTCTTTAGTTGGTAAAGGAAAGCTTGTGAGGCACGATTAAGAAGAAACAGGGTAGTCAAGGGGCGTTTTTAATTTATTTTAAGCATAGCGTCCCGAAGGGTAAAAAAAATTAAACAACGGCGAAGCAGACCCCTTGACTGTCCTGCCTTGCAATTAGCACAACCCAAAAACTGGAGGGCGAAGCCCTTATTGAAAAATAAGGGCTTCTGGCAAACGCCGAGTGTCGTGAATTCCCTACGGTAAAAAAGCTAACGCGGTCAAAGCCTCTCAAAAATAGGAGAGAATTTGACCGCGTTTTGTACGTTCTTCTTATATTTATAATAGGATGTAAACTCGCTATAGTAGAGCATAGAGAAATTAGTTAAATTGTGGGCCAGTTCTTTCCATACCTTTTTCCATAGTTTTTCCCTTCTTCTTCGTAACTTTCTGTAAAAACTGATTTGCGCCTTCTTTGATAGTCTGATACATACTTTTCTTCGGATTGACTTTACTTTCATTTAAATCAACCTTATTGAAATCATCTGAAGTTAATTTTTGTGCAAAATCCTTGACTTGTTTTTTAATTTTCTCCTTATCATCCGTGTAAACTTTAACCTCGAACCTAGCACGAGAAATATCAACATAAAAAGCATTTCGGGTATTCATTTGTCCCTGCGTAGAATCTAAATTAATTAACGCTCTATCTACGGTTATTCCCTGCGCCTTATGCCCTGTCATAGCATAACCATAGTCAACTTTTCCATATTGGTCTAAATCAATCTCAACTTTCTTTTTGCCCGATTGACAGGTAATAACCTTATCCTTAATGCCTTCGACTATTGCGGTCTGGCCGTTTTTTACACCGATTTTATTATCATTTTGTAAAAAAATAACCTTATCACCTACGGAAAATTCCTTGTTAACTTTGCGGCCTGATTGATCTTGTATTTGAAATCTCGTTCCAGACGGAAGCTGGTTATTCTTTTTAAGTTCTTCTCGTATCTGGTCATTAATGCTACGTCGATCTTTATTGGCTGCCGTTAGAACAATAGTTTCTTTTTGCTGCTCTGGTGTCAACTTCATATAATCATCAACAATAGCTTTTAGTCTTTTTTTAGGCTTGCTGATTTCTTGAATCTTTTCATCTATTAAATTAAAAGATTTATTAATATCACCTTTAACAGCTTCCCTGACACTCTGTAGCAATTCAGCGTTCTTTTGCCTTCGTATGTCCTCAATCACAACCGCATCTATTTTATTGGTCTGTATCATGTTACTAAAAGCATTTCCGACTCCGACTGGTAAAAGTTGTTTATTATCCCCGACAAAAATAACTTTTGCCTCTTTTGCTTTTGCGGCTTCCATCAGGTTACGCATGGTTGAATTCTCGATCATAGATGCTTCATCCACTACCCAAACCTCTTTAACAGTACTTTTCTGCAATCCCGCAAAATTCCATGCATTCTTACTTTGCATATCTTCATCTAATTTTCTATTACCGGCTTCTTTCTCTAATGTGTTTAAGTGACTATGTAAAGTCACACTCGGTATTTTAGCGTCTGTCTGTAAACCATCAGCCGCCTTACCAGTAAAACACGCTCCTTTTACGACATATCCTTCATTTTCAAGTACCAGCCTGGCATAATTCAGCATATAGGTTTTACCTGTACCAGCAAGACCCTGTACTGCGAAATATTGATCCTTAGTTGTCGCAATCTCCAAAATTGCTTTTTGTTGTTCATCAGAAAGGTTTCTTATTTCCCGTCCTTCCTTTTTAGCAGCTAAAGCTTCTTGGTGGGCGAAATTGTTTAGGTGCATTTGCACCTTATCTGTATGAATCTCCTTCATTGTTCCTTTAGTTCTATTGGCTTCGGCAAAAATTTCCTGCTCAGTTTCTAAATTTTTTCGTGTAGTTATATAGGCTTCCTTGGTTTTTGCATCATCACAAGTAGTAATATCTTGCTTTTTTATTCCTAAAGCAACTACATTTTCATCCAGTTTAACTAATTGATTTGCTTCTGCTTCTGTCATGCCAGTAGCAACTCCAGCGGCCAATATTTTCAACTTTAATTTTTTTTCCGTAAAAGCAAACTCTCTCCGAGACAAATTATTAACGGCCTTTTGGTAATCGTCCTTTTTCTCTTCTACGCTTTTTATAATTGGACTATCTGCTTTATTTAATGTCATACCTCCCATTTCGTCTACAGTTTCTTTCCAAGACTTAATGAGTAAATCCATATCTTTGTTTTTCTTAGACTGCCTTGTGCTTATGGCCGCTTTTGCGGCATGTTCCGGCGTGTGTTCTCCCCATTCCTTTAGCTGCTCTAAAATTTGCCCGCGCCTGGTTGAAAACTGCTCTAGTATGTTATTATCAATATCCTTTAATTCAAAAAAACCTTTTTCGGTATTTGTAGCTGACACATCATAGCCGCGCTGCATCAGTTCCTCCGCAAGAGTATTTCGGTAAATCTGTCCATATAGAATTTTGTTTTTATATAGGTCAACATTATCTACGGCATATAGTTTTCCATCATGATTTGTCTGATTTAATATAACGGCGTGAGTATGTAGCTGTGGATCTGACGTTCGACTAACATAGTGATTAAATTTTCCACAGAGCATATTGCCAGTTTTAATATGTGTCGTTTTACCATCCTCTGTGATTCTGGCACCGATTTCCCTTGCTTCAATTTTTGCAAGAGTTAATGCAACGGCTTTTTCGTGAGACTCGATCATATCCTGTCTGGTTTTTTCATCTAAACACATAGCAACCGAAACTGACTTAGGAGCTGAAAAACAAAGATCAAATCCTGCTCGCTCTTTGCGTTCTTTAACAAGCATATCAAAATGTTCTTTAGTTATATTATCTGGTAAACGTAATTTATCTTTTAAACTACCTTGCCACATATTATCATTATCGTCTTTTCTAACATAATAACCATCTTTACTATAATAACTCGCAGCTTGATTAGAACCTACATTACTGATTGATAACATACAAATTCCTCCACAAGTTAAATATTAAATCTTTGTGGTTTTCCTTCTGTGTTTTTTTGCATTTCCTCTATTCCTTGCATTTCCTCTTCTTCTTCTTCTTTTGTTAAGACTATACTACTTCTTAGTTGACCCAAATCTTTAAATTTTCTTATTTCAAAGTTAGATCTTTTTTCCTTAAAAAATGTAGTTGGTATATTGATTTTTGAAACACCATATCCAGCGATATTTATAACCGCTTCTAAATCCTGCAAGGATTGAAATTCAACAGGCATAACTAATCGCTCTATTTTTTCCTGGTCACTTTCAGAACGTCTATCTCCGACTTCTGAGGGTGACATCTGCCGAGATTGATTGGTCTTTATAAGTTGTTGATCGCCAATAGCTTTCGATAAAAACTCTGCTGTCTCTGGTTCTCTAATTCGGAAGGTAAAATTCGTATTGAAATTATTAAAAAAACTTTTCAAATTGGCTCTTCCATACATTTCTTCAATCCGGCCTAAATCCTGATTTGCACAAACTAGGCAACCACCTTTTGAACGCCCAACAGTTTCAAGTTTGATGATACTATCCATTCTATAAAGCGTACCTAGTTCATCAATGATAAACCAAATTCTTCGATTTAGATTATCCGGTAAAGATAAGGTTTCTCTAATCATTGCATCAATACAAAGTGTCATTAGTGGTTTAAAAATCGTAGAATACTGCTCAATATTTAGTATAAATAAATTGGATTGTATTTTCTCTTCGTGCTGTTCGCGAATGTACTTACGAAATGAAAAATCACCATCTAAATCAGTTAGGTACTGAAAAAATTGTATTCGTTCTTGCAGTATAGAAACAATCGAAGCAGAGGCCGGGGCATCTTCCTTGTCGATATGTTTTATCGCGCCTTGGTATTCGATCGGCAATGTCATGAGTTTTGCTTTCATCTGTCCTAATGGTAATGAGAAGAAGTTCCATAACTCCCTATTCGATGTACTATTACTAATTCTTAGATAAATCAAACCGACTTTAAAAACATCACCAGCACAATTGTACCAATAAGCATCTTTTTCAGTAGGACTAATAAATAAGCTTTTTGCCATAATATCAAAATCCGGTAATGCTTCAATTTCATTAAAAATATTCCATCCGATCGATCGGGCATCAAAAGGTGAAAAAATATAATCATTTTCTTGCAATTGCTTGGCAACAAATTCACCTTTCAAATCATAAAAAATACACCTTTCTCCTGTTTTATAATTTTTTTTCCGTTGATTTATTTGATGTACTAATTGATTTATTAAAACTCCTTTTCCTGAGCCCGATGTACCAAGTATCAACATGTGTTTTGATTCCATTTCATATGGAATAATCGTTTCGCCTATTTGAAGTAAACTCAAAGGATTTTCCTGTGCATCTATCGCAAGATGTTTATTTAATATATCAATTGGTATCATTTGTGCCCCACGAATAAAACGATCAAGGTTTTTCTTTTTTGAAAGCCTTTGAAAATAGATAAGATAAAAAACAGAAAATAGATAACCTACGAAAGATACTCTAAAAACTTTTTCAAGATAGTTGTGTTGTTCCATATATGCATTGCCAGTAGCATAATCGACCATTTCGTTATATATCTTACCTGGTAGCTTCGGCCATCCCTTGGCATACGGCACAAGCTGACTATCGATTTGCCACTCTAACTTATTAAAAGTACCAAAAAAATTAGCATGGTATTTTAGAAAAATTTTTGGTATTAGTTTTTGATTAGTACTCGGTAAAATTACATCTTTATCCATGCTATAAATTAAAAAAGTAATGATTAAAAATTGAATAAAGAAACCTATTCCGATTGAAATACGAATCATACTTAGCCACATTTTTAAGTCTGTCCAAAAGCTTTCATGTGCCGTATAATTTTGGGAACTCATTCATCCATCTTCCTTTCCGAATTTTTCAATAGCACCTTTGTATGCATCCTCATAAAAATCCATAATTCCATCTTTATCATGTGCTGAACTTGCTATATACATAGAAAATTGCATCATGATATACATTGTAATTTGTTGTTGACGTTCAAATGATTTAACATCTTTAAAATGTTTTTTTAGTAATACAGTTAAATCATTTAAAGGAGCGTCTTGCTTCCCACTATCTACAGCAGTATTAAGCATTTCTAATGCAAATTCAGATAAGGTTTTATTGTTTAATTGTGCTATTTTTTCTAACTCCATTTTTCTAGAATTAGTCATATATACAATAATATGAGCATCTTTTATAGATTTTCTTGGCAAAAATTTCACCTCTTTATAGTTTTTTAGAGACTTTTTTAAAGCCCTTATAATGCAGTGTTTTTTTTAATAAGAAACTTTGAGGGAGTTTATGAAGACTTTCTTAAACTCCAGTATATATAAGGGTTTAAGACACCTTCTATGCAAGCGCAGCTTGCGTCAGGTGTGATCGTTTTTTTGTAAAAAAAATGATCGTGATACTTAGGGGAACTATCAATTTAGTCATTCTTCTTTTCTTATTAATTCCTAATCTCTTTTTAATTTTACAAAACGTTTTTTACTAATTTAAAAACTATTATTACTTGACGTTTACCAGAAGCCCTCATTTTTCAATAAGGGCTTCTTTTCCTTCTCTAGCTTTTTGGTCTATGCTATTGATAGGCTTATTATTTATTTATAGCTACAGCCTTTGTCATCGAAAATTGATTCATCAGAATTTGTTATTAAGAATTAAACGGCTTCTTCTACTTTCTCTTCTACTTTCTCTTTCTTTTTCGTTACACTTTGACTAATTACTAATTCTCTAATTTCATTATAAATCTCTGGATATTTTTCTTTTAGAGCTATAGGCATTCTGGCAATTATCTTCTTTTCAAACTCCTCTTTTTGTTCCCTAATTTTCTTTAATCTTGCTTGCGCTTTCTCTTCTTCTTTTAGTAATTTTTCCATCATATTGTCCATATTGACCATCCTTTATTTTTATATTATTTTAATCTTCCAGTTGCCAAGAGTAGAAATATAATCTCCTGCAATATGGCTCAAACAACCTGCTAACATTGCGAAATATGAATGACTTGCAATTCCTATTATTGATAACAACATACAACCTACTACGGTATGAGTGAAACCTCTATGTTTCATAAAATATGCTAATGGATTATATTTCCCAAGGTATGAATTGTGGCAATCAATATCTGGAATTAAACTACCAATCATACAAAACATTAGTTGGTTTATATTAACGTCCACTAACCCGATTCCAGACAATATCGCGAAAACTGTAGTACCTAGAATTAGATGGATTATATAGCCGAAGATAAACGCCTCCTTGGTTTTTTTATTCGCAAACCTAAATCTTTATATTTTAAAAATGGTGACATTTATTACTATCTTGATTAACGTGAGAGATTAAAATGCTCGGATTGAGCTTTCTGTCCAAGGAATTAATTTTGTCTGTGTAAGTTCTTGATTTTTAACGATTGGTATTACTTGAATAGCTTCTTCATTTTTTTCTGTACTTCTCATTTGCTCTACAAGGTATTTATGAATTTCATAAATACGTAGAACATGATTTTGTGTTTCCTGGTATGGCGGAACTCCGTTATAATCTAATACTGCTCCGGGTCCGGCATTGTAAGCTGCTACGGCGTAAGTCAGTTGCCACGGACCAAACTTTTGAAACTGACGTTGCTGAGAAGAAAAATAGCGTATACCTCCATCTATGTTTTCGTGAATGTTATATGCATTTACCCCTAGTTGTGCCGCAGTTTCTGGCTGTAACTGAGCAATACCAATAGCTCCTGTATAAGATCGTGCCTTCATATTAAAGCCGCTTTCCTGAGTAAATAACGCTGTAATTATTAGTGGGTCAACATCATAAACTCTGCTGTAATATAAGATGTCGTTTGTTATTTCTGCCGAATTAAATGTTTGGTATGTTTCGACGTGATCTAAAATTACGTTTTTAACTGATTTCGCAAATACTGGTTGGGTCATTAAGAAAAAAATAGACAACAACATAATTAATTTAAATCTTCCCATTTTACTCCCCCCATATCAATTTGCAATTTTCCATCTTTCATTCACGTTGCAGTCATTCCTTTCTTTTTATTTTTCTTTAACTAAATAGTTATAATCTGACCATAGAAACAGTAGATCTGTCGCTTTTATTAATAGTATCGACACTCCAATAAAAAATAGGAAAGCCCATATAGGTTTAACGCCAACAGCAACCAAAAAAGAATAAGATTTGATTTGCATAAAAACTAAGACTGTTCCAAGAATTGCTCCTGCAATTTTTACTTTATGTGCAATTACCTTTTTGCCGTTTTTTTCTTTATCCATATTAACGGCTGTCCTCATATCACTAATTTTCTTATCCCATATTTCCTTATGTTGTACTTGCAATTTATTTGAAATAGAGAAAAACTTTTTAAATGATAATCTCATTACAAGGATTATCATTAGTAAATATAGTAACGGGTTCACGTTATAAGTCGCTATATACGGATCACATATGCGGAAAAAAGCTAACATAAAGATACCCCACAAACCAAGTGTACATGTGCGCCAATAACTGATTTGTGAATGTTTGATGTATCGTTGTTTTAAAAAATCAACAACACGTTTCTTATCCATAAAGCGCTCCTTATTTTTTATTTTCTCGCAATAAAGTGACATTAAGCCAGTTTGGTTTTAGTGTATCATCTGCTTTAATATGAGTAATAGTACCCATGCCATGTATATCCAAAATACCATCTTGGGTTAATGAAGCCCCACTCTCGCTTGGTGCAACTATTTTCCCATTAATTTCAGAGTAGACTTTGACAAGATAGGAATCACCATTGCGAGAAATCTCAATTTTTTTAAATCCAGCGGAATGATCTTTAGGTAATGGACCACTCCACTTCCCAACATAAACATCTCCAGCATTAGTTGAAGTCGATGAACTGCAACCAGCAAAGATAGTAGCCCCCATAATCAGTATCATACACAGAACAAAATAACGTTTTAGCATTTTCTAATCCTCCTTATTTATGTTTGATTTATTTTCACTCAGGCGGTACATGTAATGGCACAATAGGTTTTTCTGACGATGACGTGGGTGAACTTTGTTCGGATTTTCCAGACTCCGCTTTATTATTGTGTCTTGCAATTCTTGAAGCAGCATTATTGCGGGAAGCAATAAAGTTTTTACCAAATGCCGCATGTTTGGCGGCTTCATATCCGGCAATGCCAAGATTTTTCCCAAAGTTCATACCCCTTACAGCAAGATTTGAACCATTCGCGGCGTTAGCGGCTGCAGAAGTCGCACCGGCGCCTCTAAGCACTGTCGAAGTAGCGGCACCAGTTACGCCACCAATCGCTTGTGCACCCCTTACCGCATCACCAGCATCCAGGGAAGGCATTCCTGAAATAATACTTGATGCAATATTGGGTATCTTCCACACCAAAAAAGCATATATCATAGCACCAAAGCTAGCTTGAACTAATTCTTCTATTTTTGATTCAGCAGAAATTGAAGTAGTCCATCCATTAAAAATTTTTATACCGATCCCAAAAATAAAGGTTATTACCATTATTTTTATTCCGAAAGCAAATACAGCCCTAATAACTCCCTGGAAAAGAAAAGTTGTATATTTAATCATACCAAACGGAATTAGAATTATTGAAAGAGCTGCAAATATATAATATTCAATATTCAGGAGCACAAGTTGCATCGCCATCCATCCAAAACCGCACATTACAACGATGCAAAATAGAAGCTTCACTATCCATGTTGATAAAGTGCCTAGCACTGTTTGCCAACCGGACGTTTCTATAATCGCATCTAGAACATCTTTGGTAAGAAAAATACCTTTGTTTAGGACGGAGCTAGGATCTGCTGCTGTTGTTGTATTACTGGCTGTCAGGCCAGCAGTCTTGAAGGATTCAAAGAAAACATCGATTGAAATTTCCTTCCAGTTGGCCACTATAAATACGAATGCGCCTATTTTGAGGATTTTGATTATATAGTCTTTTGGGTCTACGTCACCAAAAAAAGCGCCCCACATCATACAAATTTCAAAAACTCCAAAAACATATATCAAAAAATTGGCTTCCGGCGTCAAGTTCTGCATTCCTGCTAAACATTGGTCGCGAAAATAGTTTGTAAGATCAGTTAGAAACGTGACCGAGGATAGACTAGTAGGCATGATTCAGAATCACTCCTTAAACACCGGATTTGGAAATTTTTTAAGAGACTCTGCATTCTTTTCTGCAATGGCATGAGCATTTGAGTCGATTTGATTGGAACGTTGATAGTATAAAATTTGGGACGCTGCATTTGCAGCCCGGATGTTATTTTGTAGTATCATTATTTTTGCTTGTTCAGCTAGTATCATATTTTGGATTTGCCCTGACTGCTTTTGGCCTTCGGCAGTACTATTTAGCTGCATTAATAACTTTAACCGCTCTTGTGATTTTTCTAGTTCTGTTGTGGATTTTTTGACAATTTTCATACTGTCAAAATTGGTTTGATCCAAGGCTTTAATTGTATTGCTATTTGACGAGGCAACCCGCAAAGAGGTTGCATTGGTCTTGGTTATTTCACCAGCACTTTTAAAGGTTTCTTGCCAAGTTTGAGAAATGTTTTTTAAAGGATTTAGAACTCCAGTTGCTTCATGTACGACCCCCTTTATTATATTTAAGTCGGAATCCAGTACCGAACGATAGCTATTTAGGACAGTATTAGGTAAGGCTCTAAGTTCTTGCACTTGCAGTGTGATTTGTTGTGCTGTGTTGATCACATTTTTTACGGCTTCTAAGTATGTTAGAGTTTGCTGGCGTATATTTGATGTGTCAATAACGGGGATCACCGCATATGCCAGAGGAGTAACGAAAAACGTTCCCGATATAAGGCAGCAGAATAGGAATTTCTTTCTCATTTTCTCCAGCCCACCTTTCTTTTTTCTAGTTACTTACATTATAATCCTTTTTTATTAGAAATTTGGAAATCCAATACTCTGTTTTTCTGGATTGAGCCTATTATCTTCACTGGTGCGATTGTATGGGTCATACGTTCCTATAGCCATCTGTTTTGACTGGCGTTCGGCTACTACATCTAAAACTATTTCTTTTTTAGTCGTAGTTTCCGTGGCTATATCAACAGCATTTTCAGCAGATATATCATTTATCATCATCGTCGTAATATAACCTCTAGCGATGTTTGTAGCCTGCTTTTGCCCAAGATTGCCGTTTACCGCCGAGGTCGTAATGGAATTAATTTCAGCTCCTAATTGCTGTGAAACACTTACATTGTTTTTTACTAACTTCAAAGCATCATAGTTGGCATTAGATGCCACATTTAGCATTGTTGCTTGCCTCGCCAACATTGTTTCTGCATTTAAGAGGATTTTGTCTGGCGGATCATTAAAGTCACGCCAAGCCGAAGCTTGATTATCTGTCCCAGGACTCGGATTAGTGGCTGTTTTGGCGGGATTAAGCGGGCCTGTTGCTTGATTTATTAATTGGGATTGTGCATTAGACAACGTTGTGACTACTTTTAGTGAATTATCTATTTTGCTTTTATCTATTGATCCAATTGCCAGTAAGCGACTTTGGTACATTTTCAGGGTTTGAATTGCATCCATTGCGACTTTGGCTGTCTGTTGCACTGATTGTTGTAATCGCTTGTAGTCAATAACGTGACATCCCGGATATAGTGGATAATACCACGACATATATCCGGTAGCGAAGCCAATGGAGCAAAAGGCAATTAGGAATAGGAAACTGATTTTTTTTAGCATCACGTTTACCCCTTTCTAAATACAAATCATAACCAGGAAGGAACCATCAAAAATGGAACTACTTTCTTAATGATTAACGCCTGATCCATAGCCCCAAAGTACCGGCCATCGAAGGAATGATCTTTCCAGGATACTGCTAAAAACTCTTGGGGGGCGATGATGTAATTACCGTCAGCTAGTTGGGGTAACGGCAAATTGCCGTCATCAACACTTTGAATATGCGCCACATGGTCTTGCATAATCAAAGTGTGATCTTTAATTTCAAAGCTTTCGCCGCTTATCCCGGCTACTGTTTTCAATAATTTTGTAGTATCTGACCAATGCCGTCCGTAGATATAAGGTTCCATTTCTTCAGGCACGCGCATAATCACATAATCGCCAACATGTATTTGTTGATCGATAGCGACTATATAAACGCCTTGCGGACACGATGTCGTTGTATTGATATAAAACAAATCCAATGGCGGCAAAACATGATAACTATATAGCAAAGGGAAGATGCAAATTATCGCAAGTGCCAGAATAATGATATTTCCTTGTTTTTTTAAAAATTGTTTTAAAATTTTACATTCCCCCCTAATATATCAGCTAAGGTTTTAGGCAATTTAGCGATTATATAGGCAAAACCAAAACACGCACACAAAATGTGAAGATATGCAGTTAGTTCATAGGCTTCTGGTTTTAGCGGTGTTATTATTTTAACAACCATTGATATTAATACACCTACAATCATAAGTTTCATTCCAGAACTAATCAGGGCACCAATACCGCCTTCAGCAACAAACTTTGTCGGGAATAAGATACTAAAAACAATGGAAAGAACACTGAACATTGCAAAAATATAGAACTCTAAATAATAAAGCATGATGAGCAAAGACATTGCTATAAATATTGTCAGTAACAACAGTCCAATTACCAGTGCCAACATACAACTAAAAAAACTTGCTAAGAAATTCAATCCATGAAAACTTGCAACATAAGAAAAGGCTGGCTGCATTAGATAGACGCCTTTTTGGGTTATTAGTTCTGGCGTAGACATATTTTTTGCAATTACTGTTCCTTCAGTAGTAAACGCTGTGGCATTATCAACAAAGAAGCTTTTCACTACGTCATTCACTATGCCCTGCCAATTTGTAACCAAGTATATAATAAAACCATATTTCATAATTCGTGATATAATCGCTGTCCAACTCAGTTCCCACCATGACAAATATATGTATAGGGTAAGGTCAAGAACAGCAAAGATGGAAAGTAATACTAAGGCTTCTTCCTGTAAAAGCTTCATGCCCTCTTTGCACGCATTTACAAAGATCAGCATCGTTTCAGAAATCATCTTTCCTAGATTATAATAATTTTCGAAGTTCCAGGCAGCTTCATTAAAACCTTCATAGCCTGTAAGATCATCAGCTATTCCACCATTGCCCCCATTCGTAATATTCCAACCTTGTGCTATTAAGAAAGGTATAGGATTGGCAGAACTATCATTTACGAAATAACTTAAATGCAAATGAGGACCGGTAGACCAACCAGTACTACCAACATAACCAATAATTTGATTTTTTGTTACATTCTGTCCACTAGAAACAGCTATACTAGATTGATGAGCATATAAAGTTCTGGTCCCATCACTATGTTGTACGATAACTGCATTGCCATAACCCCCATTCCATCCAGCAAATGTAACAACTCCAGAAGCAGCTACCGGAATTGGAGTACCAGCATCCAAGCCGAAATCAACGCCATCGTGAAATCGTTGTGTATGAAATATAGGATGTTCACGCCACCCAAAAGGGGAGGTTATTGGCCAATCAGAAGGTTCAGCAGAAACAACTTGGGTAAAGCTGGCAAAGAAAATTAGTAGGCAACAAATCCCAAAAAGCTTAACTTTCATATGTCTACTGCAATGGCCTTCTCAATTTCTGCTTGCAGTCCTTTAAATTCCAACCAGCGATAAGCAAATTCTTCCTGTGGATATTCTCTCAGGATTTGGTCAATTAACAGTTGATCCTCCTTGCCTGTGGCTGTCACAAAAGCCCGTTCCATAGGACGTAGATTGAGTTCGAAAAGTCGATTTCCTTTTGTCGATGAGTAGTAATATTGCCGCTTAGGTATTGCATGGGCAATTAGTTGTATTTGTTGATCGTTTAGACCAAATAAATGATATAATTTAGTATTTTGTTCATTCGTCGCCTTGGGATTTGGTAGAAATATTTGTGTTGGGCAGTTATTAATAATTGTTGAACATATTTCACTTTCGGTAATGTCAGTAAGGTTTTGTGTAGCAAACACAATTCCGGTGTTTTTCTTGCGCATATCTTTAAAGTATTCTCGTATTTTTTTTGCGAAAATAATATTGTCTAAATACAACCAACATTCATCAAGTACAATCATCGAAGGAGCTCCATCTTCTTTTAGTTGGCCTTCAATGCGATGGAATAGGTAATCTAGAGTAGACGGAATAATTCTCTTATTATTCATGAGAGCTTCCATCTCAAATACCTGCCAACGACCGGAGCCCAAACGATCTTTATTCGCATCAAACAGCTTGCCATAACTTCCCTCTTTGGTAAGTGGGGTAAACGCTTGACGAAGTTCGAAGTCCTGTAAGATATTCACAAAAGTAGACATATCGCGATCCTTTGCTGGCATTTCGGCAAGAGTAGTAAGTGCTTCTGTAATTAGAGTTTTCTCCCGTGACGTTAAATTAGAAGGATTTTCCAAGCGTAAAAAATCACATAGCCATTCGGAAACCCAGGCACGCTCTTGCTCGTCGTCTATTTTTGCCAAGGGCTGAAAGGATAGTTCGTTTCCCTCAATACCAAGATTATAGAAGTTTCCGCCGAGCGCATAGGTTAATGCCCGGCTTGATGCCCCTTTGTCAAAAATATACATACGACTATTCGGATATTTAGTAAAATGTGCTTCTAATGTATTGAGTAAAACTGACTTTCCTGAACCTGTTGGGCCAATCACCATTGTATGAGCTACATCGTCAACGTGAAGCGATAAGCGAAAGGGGATATCCCCCATTGCATCTGTATATAACAAAGTTGGGCCGTTCAGATGTTTATTCATCTTGTCACCAGGCCAAATATCGCTTACAGGAGACATGTGACAAAAATTCAGGGTATTTACAAGATTTCTACGAATATTTGCCCGAAAAACGCCAGGTAGCGATCCATACCAAGCTTCCACTGCGTTAAGGGTTTCAAGTTTTGCCACAACGCCAAGACTGTTAATCGTTTTCAATACTTGCGCGGCTTTTTTATTAGCCTGTTCTTCGTTCTTATCGAGTACAATCACTGACATTGAGTAGTAACCATACCCTACACAGTCTGTGTTGAGTTCTTGTAGGGCTACGGTTACTTCTTCTTTTTTCAAAATAGCTGTTTCATCGATCTGTGATGTTGCTTGTTTTGTAATAGCTTCTGTTACGCGTTGCCATAACGTTTTTGCTTGTTGTCCCCATTCGGCTTGATACTGTTTTAACTCTTTATCTGCGTGCAATTTATCGAGAAAAATAAAGCGGGAAACCCAACGATATTCGAACCCCAGTGAGTTTAAGGAATCTAGAAATCCGGGTGACGTGGTAGGAGTATAGGATAAAATTGTTACAATGCGACAATGCGACTCTCCGATAATCGGTGCCAATTGGCCAGAAAAATCGCAATCGTATAAATAGCTATCTAGATACATAGAAGGATCTGGTATTTTTACCGTATAGTATCGGTCAGAGATCGTTGAATGCAGATAAGTAAGTGTTTCTTCTGGGGTAAGCACTCGGCAGTCGGGGAAAAATTCTTCCAACAAGCCGAAAATTAATTCGGCTTGTTGGAGAAAATCATTAATTTTTTCTTCTAGTTGCTCATCAACAGGTTTTCCATTCGAATCATTGAAAAAGAAGGATGTCATTTTTTTTTGCAAAGCAGATGGCGGATCGAACAGTAGCGTAAAGTAATAGTAACTTTCAAAATGCTCTCCGTTGTTAAAATACTCCTGCCGTTCCTGCTCCATCACATTTGTAATCGCATGAGGAAATCGAGCAGATATATACGAATCACTTTTCCGACGCTGCGCTTCCATAAAGACAACCCAGCCAGTGCCAAGACGTTTAAGTATGTTATTTAAACGTGCTGTATTGATAACTAATTCGTCTTGCGTCGCACTTTCCAAATCAGGAGGACGATAGGTAAATGTTAATTGTAATGAATTATCTTTATTGTGGATAATGCCGTTTTCATCCGCCATCATCCAGGGCAGAAAATATGAAAGTTTATTTTTATTTTCCTTGAAAGAGTTTTTATTCCAGGGTTCATTTCTCAACGAATAATCACCATCCTTTTACGACCAATAATATTCTCTAGTCCTTTGATATCGCATAAAAACATGGAAAAACATAGGGTCATTCTTACCTAAAAAAATGAACAGGAAATGTGCTGCAATAGAAAGCGGGATAACATACCAGAAGTGAAATATGGCCACAACAAGGACTGTAAACAAGACATTAAATACTAATGCTTCTCTCGGCACACCACCCCAAAAAACAACTTCCGTTAAAGCCCGGCGTACAGGAACTTTAAATCCTTCTATCTGATCCAAGGTTATATGCCGCCGATCATTAATCCAGTGGCATCGGAAGTCATCCAACCAATTAGAGTAGGTGCCACTAAGCATAATGACACAGCAATAATTAGCAAGATAGATTTACCAAATTCCCCACGGCCACTATACAGCGAGTAAGCAACGAAGCAAATACCAAAAGCACCCAAAGTTGTCGGTAATGGCCCCGTAAATTCTTTCATGAGGCTTAAAAAGAAGGCAGTCCAAGGCCATGTACGGGCAGTGCCAGAACCAGCACCAGTAGCTGAAGCGAAAGCAAGGCTAGGTAACGCCAGCATAGCATTGATCATCAAAAAAGTTTTTACCCATTTGGCTTGTTTTTTAATTTTTGTTAACATTTTTACATTACTCCTTTAACTAATTAAATTCTTCGTAGACATACTTTTGGGTTTGTGAATCCCAATCTTTTAGAACGATAATTTCGTTCACTTTCCGAACTGTCCGACCCTGCTCATCTCTGGTAGATATAAGCGAAATAACTACGTTTACTGCTTCTGCGATCCACTTTTGAAATTCGCCGGTAGACGCTTCTTTATTTTCTTTAATTAGCATTTCCAGTCGATCCAATCCTTTTAAAGCTGAATCGGCATGGGTTGTACACACTCCTCCCTTATGTCCGGTGCTCCACGCCTTAATGAGAGACCAGGCTGCACCATCGCGAACTTCGCCAAGGATTATTCTTGTAGGCGAGAGACGCATTGTAATATAAAGTAGATGATCCATGTTCATACATTTTGCAAGATCACGGTCTTTCTTGGTCAGCAACGAGGTATAGTCAGCTGCTTTGCATTGTAGTTCTTTGTTATCCTCTAAAGTAACCAATCGATCCGAGGGCGTTAATTCTGAAATTGCTAGTAACAAAGCGTTTAAAAAGGTCGTTTTGCCTGAGTGGGTCGCGCCAACAAGTAATATGTTTTTACCCTGTATGATACATTTTTCAATAAATTCCTTCTGCTTTAGGGTTATTGTGTCGCTTGCCATATAATCATCGAGAGTAAAAACCTGACTTGCATGTTTACGAATCATGAAAATGGGATTCTTGACAATCGGCGGAATCTCTGCCTGAAAGCGGCAATTCATGCCTCGTATTTCTGTACCTAATTCAGGATCGTCTTCTGTGATCGTCTTTTTTGCTTCGCCACTGATTAGCTTAATAATCACTAATGCTTGTTTAGGATCAATTGTGGTACCTGTATCAATGCGTCCTTTTGATAATGAATTGACCCAAAGTTTTGTATCGGGGTTCGTATAAATCTCGCTAATATCAGGGTCATTTAGAAAATCATTAATTTGCGGGCCTAAAGCTGTTCTGAGCGCAGGTGTTTGCATATTCCTCCTTCCTTTACTGTTAATTGAGGTTTGAGCATTCATTTTTTGCATCCCACCCTTCTTTAAACTAACTGTTTATATTTGGGGGAAAAATAATATCAATATTGTTTTAGCACTAAATCCTTATTTAAGAACACTGTGAACTGTATACCGGGCCGAATTGTAATTGTTGGAGAAACGTTTATTTGTTTTTGCATAATTTGTTGTCCGATGTTTAGAATGTTAGCAATCCCACCGGAAATCGCTTCCTGACCAACTGAACGGTTATCTGTTCCTTGGCCACCGCTGGCACTTGAAGCCAAAGCAGCGAACATACTTGTCAAGAAGCCAGCGCGATACATTGAAGAAGAATGATTATCTACTTGATCAGCCAGACCGGGATAACCAGTGCCGTCTGTAGCTTTTTGATTATCAAGATTAAAACTGTAGCCATTTGGCAGGATAATCCTTGTGAAAACTGCTTTAAGACGGTTACCGGTATTGTCACTGCCATAAGTGCCAATCAGTCGCGATCCTTGTGGAATTAGCAGAACTTGACCTGTGGCACTGTCATATACATTCTGGCGAACTTGCGCTACGATATCGCCAGGCGAATCAGAGGTAATACCAGTGATTAATGTAGCAGGAATTATAGTACCAGCAATCAACGTATTAGGAGCAATTTTTGTATACATAGTTGGAGCATTTTCATTTGTCATAGAAATAGCGGAACTATTTTTATTTTCATTACCACTATTGGTAGAAGAAATTCCGCCAAGCATAATACGAATTGAACTTTTTATATATCCCATCGCGTTATCTTGACTATAACTATTGCCATCCGGGAGGCTATACGCTTGATTATATGCAGGTTGCGGTTGTTGGTTATTTATATATGTATTGTCACGATAGCCGCTGTCTTGAATTTGTGGCGGATAATAATTTTGATCTGTGCGGCTATTTGGTTGCCCGTTTGAGCCATTCAAATTATCGGTTGATTGTTGATTTGGTTGTTGATTAGGTAGTGAACTTCCTTGCGTCATATTTTTTTGATTAGCGTCAGCATAATCAGAATATTTTCCTGGAATGCCAGTAGCAGGGGTAGCAACATTTGAAGACATATCAGTAGAAGATTCCTGCCACTTATCTTTCGCTTTTTCTTTTTGTGGTGCCGCTAAACCATAAACAATCATTGACACCATCATGACAGCCACACCAGCAATAATAATAATAATTAGGTTTTTTTTAAGTCCTCTTTGTGTTTGTGGTTCTTGCCTCATAACAATGTTTTTATTAGTTTCATCAGAGGTTCCTGGTTCGTGCGGTGGTGGTTGTTTATTGAAAATATTTTTTAAGAGAAGCCAGTTTTTTGAAATGAACTCTTTAACTATATCAAGCATGATTACTGTTCTCCTTTTAAGTTGGTAACGGTAATCGATTGATTTGCCGTAAAACTCAGGATTGCTTTATCAAATATTCGATCAATAATAAACCATCCATCATTGGTAATACGATAATTTACTAGGTTTGATTTTTTACCATCAAGAATATGAATCGTGGGCAAATCGTTTTTACTTTCTCTGGGAACAGAAATGTAAGTCCTGATCCCATCATCATATATTTTTACAGGAAGCCAGTTTTTGGACTTTGATCTCTTTATCTTATAGGCGTCATTGTATTTAATTTCCTTGATACTAATTTTAGGTTCTTGGGAAGAAGTTGAATCATTTTTAGCATTTTCTACATCTTCGACATACGACCAATTAACAATAGAGATGTATTGTTTTGTAGAGTGCAGAATCAGGCGGTAAATTCTTTGATTGGTATTGACAATTAGATTGGTGGAATTTTCTTCTGCTGTAGGTTTAATATATAAGTGTTGTATATCACCGACACTGGTTGCATCTAACATCCAACGCTGGCTATCACCGGTGCTGAGAAAAGTGATTGTTTCACCAGCATGAAATTGCACATCAGTAATGTAGCCAATTTGTGTATTAATTTCATACTGACTCTCAGGGTCATATTTAAAAGTAACGTTGGCACATTCGGCATAAGATTTCACTTGCACTGAAAAAACGATTAGGCAGGATAATAAGAGTGCCTTGCATAATTTTTTCATTTATGCCCCCCTCCCTGACTGGTATTAGCATTAGTTTCTTTTTCTTTTGTTAATGAAAAGTCTTCGACAATTAAGCCAATTGGGTTAGTATAATAGGCTGCTTTCGTTTTTGGGGACTTGATCGATATTGTGAAAGTGCCATTAAATATAGTAGTAGTCTTTTTAGAAGAACCATTAAACGAGAAAGCTTCTTCAGTCCAGCGAACTTGATAAGTATTTTTGGCATTTGCCAATGGTTGGATAGATACGATAGTAGGTTGAATGGTTATTTTGCCTAGTAGTAATCTTTGCCCCTCCTCTTCCGCCATAGCATTCATTTTTTGCATGGCACTAGGCGATAAGAACGCTTTAGCTGCTGTCCAGTTTGCATTATAGACGACCGGATCGAGAGGAATCGAACGAACCTTTTGAATTAAATCGCCGATAAAGTAAGTAATTTCGGCTTCTCCCGGATCATATTTGACTTCTGTTACCGGCCCCATAGCTTGCACGTAACCAGTCTGGGCATCTTTAATTAGCATAAAAGGGATAAACTCGGTACTTGTAGAGATATAAACCATACCAACTGTCATGATCAAAGTGCTAATTAAAGATACAAATGTAGCTTTCTTCCACCAGTCTCTATCATTAGATATCCGTCCATAGAAATCTAAGTACTCCTCCCTTCCTTTAATGAGCGGGTCTAATGCTTCACCTGCTGGCTTAAAATTTTTTTGGTTACCAAAATTCACTTTTTTTTCGTCACTCCTTTCAAATTTTTTAAAACTAAAAGACAACTATTTATATTTGAATTTTTTCACCACAGGCAAAACGTCTTGTTTTCCGTGACATTCCTGCTGGCTTAAAGTCTTTAAGCATCACCTCGTTTTGTACTTTTGCACTACTGTATTTTCAAATAGCAAGAACACTCCAATATTATGTATTTTTAGTATTGGATTTTTCATTATCTAATAGATCATTTACTGTTACGTTTAAAGCAGTAGCTAACTTCCTGATAGTTTCAATTCCAGGATTACTAAGGCATCCTTTTTCGATACGTGAAATAGATGATTGTGGAACAGTAGAGGTACTTTCCAACTCTTTCTGGGATAGCTTTTCTTTTTTCCGCAATCTCATGACGTTATTTCCGAGGCACATTTTTCACCTCCTTAAAGAACTAATTTAATCTTATGCTTTTTTGCATTAAATGTCAATGCATTTTTGCATAACTTTTATAAAAAAATACTTTTTTATGAAGATAAGCATAATTTTGGGCTTGTGATGTTTTGGGTTTTAATTAAATACAAATCATAAACGTACATGTTACAATATATTTATACGCTTTTTCCTTTTTTTACCATTTTATTTTATAATAGCATATGCGCAATAGAATTGTTACCATTTTTTTATAGTTTGTAGGTAAATAATATTACTTTATGTTTACGTCGCGCCTAATAGGGGTCTCACTCATCACAATAACATGATGGCGAGACCCCTATTAGGGGTTCTAAGCGCAAACCTATCTTTGTCATTATTACCATTTACGTTTAACGTAAACGTTTACGTTAATATTACTTATTAGAATATACTTGTCATAACATAATTACAATTTAAAAATATAAAAATGATAGAATTTTTTTAAATCTTCCTGTCACACTATACGTTATCCTCTATATACTACACAAAGAATAAAAAAGAATGGTGGTGGCATAATTGAACAGTCTTTTGGGAGATTTTAAAAATGATTTGCGTGATGTGCTTATGCCTATGATTGGCATGGAGATACCACTTGCCATTACTAAAACGGTGGAAGCATGTTGGGCTGAGAGTAAAAGACCGCAACTATATAAAAAGCAAAAAACTAAACTAGGATGGGATTTTTATTTTAACCTTCCCGCTGGCATGTGTTACAAGGAATTCATTGCCAAGGCTGAATATTTTCGTGATGCTATTGGTGATGTGACAACAGAGTGCCAACATATCGGAAAAATGGCATTGCTTAAAATTATTACTAATCGGATTGCTGATAGATACGAATATAACTACCATATCCCTAACGCCACAAAAATGGTATTGCCTATACCTATTGGCTACACTCATAATGGTCTACTGGTTGAGGATTTATCAAAGGTTTATAACATCTTGATAGGTGGATATGTTGGGGGTGGCAAGAGTAATTCAATTCATGTGATAGTTAACTCATTATTAAATATTCCAAAACCACCAAAGATAATTATGATTGATTTTAAATTACTGGAATACAACTATTTAAAAAATCACGTGCTGCTCATTACGGATCAGGAAGGAGCAGGGCAAACATTGTCTCGATTATTAGTTGAAATGAGGAATAGATTACTGATATTGCAAGAAGCAAAATGTGTTGGGATCGATGGCTATAATAAAAAATACAACAATAGCATGGAATACATAGTATTGGTAATTGATGAATTAGCCGAACTTGATAATAAGTCCGCACAAGCAGACTTGGAAACTTTATTAAGATTGTGCAGAGCTAGTGGAATACATATTATTCTAGCAACTCAAAGACCTGATAGCACCATTTTTGGTAATAAAAAATTCGGAGCATGTAAAGCTAATTTGATAGGCCGACTATGTTTTCAAGTTGCTGATGGTGTTAATAGTAAAATAATTTTAGATAGCAATGAAGCTGCAGCTCTCCCAAACATACCAGGTAGAGCAATTTGGAAGTTAGGTAAAATTACAGAGATTCAAACGCCATATCTTGATCCAGAAATAGCAGAGGAGAGATTATATGAACAACCATCAAAAGGGCGCGAGCAGGGACTTCTTGACGATAGAGACGATAAAAGAATGGGGTGTAATGACAACAGACCAAATACACCTATTACTTTACCCATCTGCAAGAGTCGCGCAAAGGAGATTAGCAAAACTCTACTCTCAAAAGCGACTGAAAAGATGCGAACAAACAAGCCCATTCAGTTACTATGTAGAGCCTCAAAAAGATATTTTACAGAAGATTAATGATAATTGGGTGCGTTTATGGATAATGAAGAACCTTAAATCATGGGAGATTCTACAAAGCTATAATTATAAAAATTACACTGTGAAAAATACAGTAACGAATATAGTTAGGCAGATACATATAGTCAATAAGCCCTTATTTGGTGCCAATGAATTGGTGGTTCCGAGCATTAATAAAATAATGGAGGAATTGAAATGATACGTATAATCGTAATCGTATTATTCACCATGATACCAGCAGGTATATGTCATGCAGGAGTAGCAAGTGTGATTGGCGATACTTTTGGTCCGAATGGCCCCGGCAGACCTGTAATATGGCTCTTAGGTTTATCTATTGGAAGGTTTTTACTAACGGAAATACAATCCTTAATGGGTGGCAGTACAAAAGGTATCATTATGATTATCAAATGTGCTGAAATCGGTATTGTCATAGCTGCCGTTTATGCTCTACTAAATACTGCTTTCAATCTTTTAGGCTTATGAAAACGATATTACTTGCACTTATATTATTTTTAATACCTGTTACCTGCTATGCCACTTATAACCCCATAGATCATGCTAGTGAAACAATTAGGCGAGATACTAACAATGCTATGGATGATGCGATAAACAAGGTTAGAGTCGAAGCACAAGATGCACAAAAGGAAATGGTAAGCAGATTTAAGAATTTTATGAGGGGATTGATTGGGAATTTTTTATCTGTATTCACTATTTTAGCAATCGGGTATATTTTTTCTTACCTAGTTCCAAAAACAACGGGAAAAATGATACTAGTCGTTACAATTTTATGTGGTCTGAATGAATTAATAAAATTGTTCGTGTGAATATAGCTACTATATACATAGTATAAGCGTAAGTACGTATAAAAAAGCCTCTTGCTACCAGTTAAGTAAGCGGCTTTTTATTATTTATCTAGTGTTTTGTTTTGGATTATAGCGGTTTGAATAAATTTTTAAAAAAAAAGCAAACTAATTTTAAAAGGTGGTGATTGTGCTTTCAATTATATTGTTCACATTATTGCTGCGTTTATTACATCAATGCCAGTATCTCATGTACCAGGAGATATATTCTTAGGCATATTCGGTGGATTATTACCAGACATTGACCATCCACGTTCCATTTTGGGTCGGTTTAATCCTTTGGCACGTTGGGGACTAACAACACACAGAGGCTTCACCCATACACTTACAGCATTATTATTATTTTCAACACCGTTCCTTGTAGTAGGTATCTTAACTTTTTCAGCGGGCTATTTATCGCATATAGTAGCAGATTGGATGTATAGCTGGGGGAAATTTAAGATCCGATTTTGGTAGTGATAGAGTATAGTTTTTTTGGGAAGACGGGGAAAGCCCTGATGGATATGTGCATTTGTGGACAGCTTAAATCCGTATATTAACCTGACCACAACTACACATACTTCGCGTCCACAGGGCCGGACGAAGAACGTTTTTTATAATTTTTTTAAGAACGAATACGAGAAAAAGACCATATAAAATATAGTTTCCCCCTCGTTCGCCTATCCTATGAACAAGAATAGAAACTACTTGACAATCCAGGGCTCTTAAAGATAGGCTACTGGGAGGCTAAGGACAACGGCTCTCTCTCCCCCTCGCCGTTTGAAGACATGATTTTGGGCATACCTCCAAACGGCGAGGGTAGGCTATGGTTAACTTTGGCTGACTTCTCAGCTGAAGGTATCCGTATCCCTGCTATTACTAGCAACGCTCAAACGGGGCAAGGTCTGATGTAAAACCCCCGTGAAGTAATGATCTTTCGCGCACCCCCCTATGCCTTTACAGACAATCAGGACAGTCACACCGCACACTCACGCAATAAGTGTTCGTTCTTAAATTAAATGGCAAAGCCACCCACCCTCTCAACCTTACAGGTTGTCTAGCCATATCAGGATTACGTATCCCTTCGACTAGAAACGGCGTTGCCCACCACTCATTAACGCGGTGCAGGATTTTAATGTTTTTTTTTACCGTTTTTAGGCATTAAAAAAAGACATCCAGCGGTTATTCCTTCAAACGCTGTTTGCCCTACTAATTGCTTTTTTTAAAAGCCATTCCTAAATATCCATATGTATTTTAAGAACACCCCTTGAATTTATATACAAAGAAGTGTTATAATATCTACATGGAATTAAAAATTTAGCCTTCTGATTGGTTTCGGCAGTCAGTAGGAAGAAGATCTCAAGCGCTACCAACGCTTGGGATTTTCGCTTTTATTAAGTTTTTTTTATAACTAATTGTGGATAACTTAAAGAAATTCTATTTATACACTAATTCGCCACTATCTTCTATTTCCCTTTTTAAAAATTTTTTTTTTTACAAAGACAGTTTTTATATACTTTATATAGGATTTTATTTTTATTTAATCTTATGCATTTTTGCATCAATTGTCAATGTTTATTTGTATATCTTTCCCATCGATAATATATTGTATAATGAAAGTAAACATAGATTTAGGTTGGTGATAACTTTGGAAATTGGCACAATAATTAAAATTTATAGAGAACAACAATGTAAAAGCATTAATGAAATCGCTGATAAAGCCAACATCTCACAAAGTACTCTTAGTCGAATCGAAGCAGGAATGAATTCGCCAACCTTTGATGTTCTAGAACGTATTATCAAAGCACTTGGTTTATCATTAATTGACTTTTTTTCAACCAACAAAAGTGATCTAGAACCTGATTTAAAAAGATTGCTTGATGCTGCTAAAAATATGACGCCTAAACAAATAAAAGCTTTACAAATATTTTTAGAAACACTAAAAATAGATTAATTTATAATCGACATCCGTCATAATTTTTGCTATTTCTAAATCATTGTCTTTTGCTGGTGAGACCCCAATGAGGGGTATCCTTTCAAGTCCTATTTATTTTTTGAATCGGTTATGCCTGTTGGAACTGGTATAAGATCATCGTCATTATCATCGTCATCAACTTCTTTGCATATTGGTCTATGAATCATCGAAGATGGAGAATGTTTAGGAATTTCTTGAATTGACTCCGTTATTAGTGTCCTTCTTTGCGCTACATTCGGTTCCTTCTCACTATCAACTTTTGATTTAAGAAAGGGATATCCATCTACAATAGGGTCCCAATCCAATCCAGTATGTTTTAAAACCGTACAAATAATATTTTTAGCTATTTTATTCTGCTTATCATCATCAAATTTATCAAAAAACTCTCTTAACATGATATCCTCTGCTCTTTTTGTTCCTATCACAAATATTACTTTATCTTTAGCAGCCATATCCGATTTTAGAATAACCTCTCACATTTAATAGCTGAGCTGAATCAACTAGATATACATCTGTATATCTAGCTTTTTTATCGAAAATATGGGCGATTTTTTCTGCAATGATATTAGAGCCGCCGCCTGTGATAAAAATGGCATTAAGCTGATCCAGTTCACCTTTCCATTTTTCATAAATGGCCTGAAAAGAGTCCTTCGCATATTTGTCAATAATTGGATTTACTAAATCAGAAACATCATATTGACGGCCACGAACACGAACTTTCTTACGAACTATCGCACATTCAATGTCGAGGTGGTTAGAATCAAATTGGTCAAAATATTTTTTTAGTGCCATACCTACCGTATCATAAATAGAATGTACACCAGCAGCCGAACAAGTGCGACTACCAACACCCAAAATGTCTGTACCTTCGAATAAAGACATATTGAGAGTACCATGACCAAAATCAAGTACACCCATACGTCGTATCACTTCCCCCTGCTCATTAACAGGAGTAATATGTGTAAGATTATCATTAAAAAGTAATTCAGCGCGGAAACCTTCGGGCTGAGTTACAACAATTACATCTGAATAGGTAATGTTAATCGTATATCGCTTGTTATCATAGTAGTAATTTACTGTGGTGATACCCCTAATTATTTCAGCAAGATCCTCTTTTTGGGTGTTTAAATCATCATTAGGTAGCCCCGTAACAACAGTTAAATCAACATTAGAATACTGATGATAAGCAGCGACAATACCTGCTTTAAATAACACTTGAAAATTATCATCTAACGCTCTCTCACGATAAGTCGATCTTGCAACCTGCCGATCATGCTTTGCCGCTAAAAAACCTACCAATTGTATTTGTCCATTATGTTCAATTGTTAAGCAATTAATAATCTCCTGCTTTTCTGTTTGTATCAATTCTTGTAGAGAACTAATCTGACTACAAAAACTAGCAAAAGTTCCCTCTGTATCAGTTGCTTTAAATTTTTCATATCCAAAACCAATATCAATAGCAAAAACATCTTTATAAACTTTTGTTATCTCCTTCTTAGTTGCGTCTTTATAGCTTTGAGTAGTGGTTTTAACATGACTTGTATTCTTTTCCTGAATTACTTTTCTAATCGGAATCAAATTAAACCCTCCTTGAATTTATAATAATAAACATCATTTATTATTTTAAATTTATTAAATAAAAATAAAATTTATTCACTTTTGTTTAATAAATTTTATCAACTTATTAAAATAAGATAGATATAATCATTTATCTTTATTCAATAAAATTTACTATTACTATAATTTATTGAATAAAGATATCTTGCAATTATATTATGGCAAGTATATTATAATAGATAATGTAAACGTAAACTTTAAACGTATACGTTAAACGTATGCAGTAATAATATTAAAGAGGGGATGTCATTAGATGAAAGTTATTGTAGTTGCAAATCAAAAAGGTGGCGTAGGTAAAAGTACGTTAAGCTGTAATTTAGCGGCGTGTGCAGCTAGGGATGGCAAAAAGGTCATGATCGTAGATGCAGATCCACAGGGCTCCACGATGATGTGGAGATCCATTCGTGAAGCTGATAATGTAAGCAGTGTCGCAATCACTACACCAACGATTGCTAAAGATATCAAAAATTTCGAGAGTTTTGATCTTGTATTTGTAGATGCAGGAGGTCGGGATAATAAATTACTTAGAGCTGCTGTTATGGCAGGATCTTACGGCATCGTCTTAATCCCTGCATTAGCGTCAGCAGTTGATATTTGGGCAACAGAGGATACCTTTACTATCTTGTCAGAAGCAAGAGCGCTGGGGGTCGATATCCCTGCTTATGTTGTATTCAATCAACTAAAACCAAATGCATCACTCGTAGGACAAGCAAAAGAAGCTCTCGCTGAATTGACCCAGGACAATGATGTTGTTTTGTTAGATAGTCGTGTCGGTGATCGCGAGGACTTTAAAAAGGCATTTTTAACTGGTCAAGGCGTAATTGAGTTTGCACCAAGAGCCAAAGCTGCTACTGAAATCGAAAACCTTTACCGTGAATTATTGCAAAAAATGGAGGGTAACTAAATGGCATTTCCGACTAAAAAAAATATGATTTCAGCTAAAGGAATTGATGATATTCCTCAAGATAAAATTGATAATTTTTTGGCAGGATCAAAGGATGAGATCATAGATAGTAAGCCTATTAAAAAAGAAACGTCTACAACAAACGTAAACGTAAACATAGCTGTGAATGATGTAACGTCTTTGATTGGTAGGGAATCTGTTTTTGAGAAAAATTTTGTCAGACAAACTTACTACGTCCACAAAGATCTAATTAAGAGTATCGATAAGTTGGCACAAAAAGGTCCAAAAGGGGCTAAGACTAAGATTATTAACGCTGCTCTTAAAGCTTATATTGATAGCCTCTCATAATACTTCAAAGAAAACGTATACAACAAACGTAAACGTAATTGGTCTACTCTTTTTACAAGGGTGGGGTATCCCTTTTATATATTATTACGTTAAATGCTCGTTCTTCGTCTTTACTACCTCAATTTTCGTATTGCAATAAGCTCATTTATCGCTATTTCTAATTCATCATACGCAACGGCTGTATCCTTATTTTCCTTTTCCAAAGATTGAATATATTTACATAGTTTTTCAACCTTTTCAACAAACTCTAATTCCCTTGATTTAACCATAATAGAAACTCCTTTTCGCGATCATAGTTTTTCTTTCGCTCTCCACTTCCTACCCACGATCAAGCGACCTCTCTCGTTTTTTTCCAGTCAGGGAAAGGAAGTCATTTTCATCTAGGCAGCCAGTGCCAAATTCAATTTTTTAAGCCCTTTTATATTAGTTCTACAGGGGACACCGCCCTGATGGGCTATAAAACACCCCCAAACCCCCTTTTGAGGGGGCTTACGAAGTTTATACAACCTCTCCTCTGTGGCAATCACTCAAAACGGCTTCACCCATCATGATGCTACATGAGGTCAAGGGCGAAGACTGGAAGGAGTCGGACGAAATCTTTACCCTTTAGGGGCAGAGAAGGCGAAGCGTCGTTCTCCTGGTGCTTGTCTGTACCCCATTAAGTCATCTTTCAGTTCATGGCTGTAGCTGTTCATTCTTTATCTGCTGATATTCATTCCACCATTTAATGATTTTTTCCATTTCATCTTCAATTTTTGGCTTTTCTTGACATTTTATTTGTTCTATAAAATCAGAAAAATTTTCATCTATACGTTCTTTAATTTCCTCATAAATATCCCTATCGTTTTCCTGTTCTTCCGCGTTTTGTTCATAGTATTTCAATTCATTCCAATCCTCAATAATATCCTCGACAATATCAAAATTGATTAGATACTGCAAAAATGTATTCTCTGGAAACATTGCAAACCAGCACCGATCAAACCAATTTTCGGCATACATGCGCTCGTCTGAACCGTTGCTATAAGTTCCATGAACCAAATCACCTATGAAGTTCTCTAATAGCTCTGATACAGTCAGACCAACACTACCAGCTTTTTCATATATTCTTTTTATATCTGCATCCGATAATTTTAGATTAATTTTTCTCTCTCTGATTGTTTCAATTTCTTCATGTTGTCCCATAGAAACCACTCCCTTTAAATTCAATTAATTATAACTATTTTTACCAATTTTAAAGAGTAACCTTTCATGGTTATAATTTAGTTTAAATATGTATCGTACTATACATATTTAAACTTTCCCACATAATCTTTATTCACATGATTCTAAATGTTTTTCACATGGTTTGCAGTAAACATCTATATCTGGTTTCCCCCACACATTAAGACCACAACTTTGACAAGTATATTTTATCTTACTTTTAGGTTTCGGTTCTGCATTACTACTACCATTTCCCTCTTCTCCTGCATCCTGATCAATACTTCTACGCTCATTCGCAACCCAAGGTAAAGCAATATTCTCAGGAAGTTCTTTAAAAACTTTTTCAAAAATACCACCCTGGATTACATAGTCAGACATTTTTTGTCCTACTTTTTTCCCTCCCTCTTTTCCCGTACTGCTTGGCATTAAACCTATACTTTCCATCTTTTTTGCCCATTCTTTATTATGATATCCTGTTCGTGATGGTTTACCGAAAGCCATTTGCCATAAATGGGCTTGTTCATGAACCAACGTTTGACAAACCTCTATAAAATCAACATTTGCCATATAGGTAGGGTTGATACTGATTTCATGGGTTTTATCCGTCCCCTGTGATGATATCCATCTATCTGGTGCAAAGAATCCTGCAACGTTAGCTTGACGTGAAAAATTTAATATTATAGCAGGTAATTTGCCCTCAAAAAGTTTTTTATTAAAGTAATTATATAGTTCTTGATATTTTGCAAATTGATCTTTAGTTGGCTCACTATTATGTATCGTACTATACATAATTTCCTCCTTAGAACATTATTAATTGTTCTGCTTTATCATTATCACTAATTCTCTTAGGCTTAGATTTTATATCCTTTGCCTTAATCCATTTAAAACATTTATTACATTGAACCTCCGCTTTATCTAATGTCCATACCAATTCTTTTCCACATTTAGGACAAATAAATTGCAATAGGCTTCCCATTACTCCACATCCTTTATAGCTTCTGATAATTCCTTATATTCTTCATCTAATTTTTTGGTCAACTTATAAAAGGTTGATCTTTTAGTATTAGATTGCTGCATTGCTTGAATGGCTGTTATATTTCCTTTTTTCCATTGTAAATAAGCAATTCTCAAAGAGTCCGTAATTTTTGCTCCAGGCCTTCCATAAGGTCTTTTTTTTGCTAAAGCTAAGTCTATACCTTCACGCTGCCTCTCACGGATCTTATTACGTTCCTGCTCTGCGACATACGCTAACAAGGATAAAAATTGATCTTCCATCAGCTTTCCTATATCACCCATAGATTTAAATTTCCGGCTATCAAAAAGCGATTCTTGATCTAATACTAGAATATCCGCGCCCAACTCCCTTGTTATATACTTCCATTCCGTGATAACACCTTCATAATGGCGACCTAAACGGTCAAGAGAATCTATATAAATCAAATCCTCTTTCTGAATAATTCGTCTCATAGCCTGGTATTCTAACCGATCAAAGTTTTTCCCGCTTTTTTTATCGATAAAGATAAATCGGTCTTCGACTCCTAGTGCTTTTAATTTCTGAATTTGCCTTTCTGGATTTTGATCTCGGTCCGACACGCGAACATAGCCTAATTTCATTGCAACCTCCTAGTTTATCTCAGGTTTCAACTCCTTCCTATATTATACTATTATTATCTGTAAATGTCCTTAAATATGCGGATATGTCTTTATATTTTATAGTATACATTTACAGACATGCAAAGCATATATCTGTAAATGTATACTTTTACGGCTGGGGCTTAACCATTATACTTTTCCTCCAGGTACTTCCTTATTTTTATAAATTAATTCCCCTGCCCAACAATTGAAAATTATTTTAGTCTGATCTGAAATTACCGTACACCATCCGTTATAATTTGCTAGTAGAGTTACTGTACTATTCCATTCAGTCTTGAATTGCTTTAGGTCTTGCTTGTTTTTGTTGTAGAAGCTAATTAATTCACCGCTTTCTAACCGATATTTTCCTTTTTCATCAAGACAGATATTCATTATTTACCCCCTTATATTTTTATTGTCTGTCTGTCTGTCTATAGTTATATTATACTCTTTTACTGTCTGTCTGTCAATAAGGAAAAATAAAAAAACGTCCTTACTCATTTAAGTAAGGGGTCTCACCAACATTATGCGGATTTCATACGCTAAGGAATTTTTCCGATACTAATCTGTTTTATCCTTAGCGTATGAAATCCGAAACTGACTTTTCTAGGCAAAGTCGTTATCTAATGACAACATTACACCTTTAGATACTGGCTTTTACTTTTTCCAAGTAGCATAAATATATTGACAAAAAGGGCACAATAACTATATTGTAAGAGAAAAAGAAAAGCGATAAGAACAGGGGGATTGTTCTTTATCGCTTAACTATTCTCTGTATGGTAAGTTCTCGGCAAAGAACTTACTTAAATGTAATGTCAAATTTGATGTGTTTTACAACTTTAGACAGAAGTATGCAAGTTGTTACTATAGTTCCACCTATAGTAACAAAATTAGTAGTATCTAATGGCATTAGTCTCACTTCCTTCCCTATATAAAATTATATATAAATCCCCCATTGATTGAACGGTTGGAATTGATTCCTGCCGTTTTTACTTATATCTATACATTACTTATTTGGTGAGATATAAACACATTTTTAAAATTTTTCTTATAAAATATGTTTGCACATTATACCACAATAATCTGCTGTATATAAAAAATATTTCCTTATTGGGGTCTAACCCCCAATAAGGAAATATTTCATACGCTAAGACATTTTTAATTTGAGTTAATGGGTAATCATACATAGTACTGCCTAAAGTGTTGTTGTATATGATTTGATAACGGCATATTTTTCAGTTTTAACCTTAACGTACGTTTTGCGCGTTTGGCTGGTGAGACCCCAGTAAGGACGTTTTCTTATTGTGGTTTTATTACACCATTTTTTATTAGAATATCTTCAGGTATCGCTTTCATTAAGCCCGCTGAAATAATTGCGTTTTTAGGTTTATCGATAAGTTTTGCATATTCATCAAGAGCTTTAGCTAATTCCATTTCAATTTTTGAGTTTAATGCTACTTGCACTATAATTCCCCCTTTTAAAATATAATTACTTATGTCTGTCTTTCCTATATTTTTATTATAATAGCAATCAGTCTGTCTGTCAATTTTTCGGGGGATATGCACTCTTGCGAATAACATTTATTTCTTTAATTTTTTTATAGAAAAGCTATTAGCTAAATCTTTTCGATGTTGCTTTACTTTCCCGTAAAGCGCAAGCTCTTTCAATTGATGCATTAAAGAAAGCTCTAATATCTGAAATGTTTATGCCTTTATCTATTATTGTTGAAACAATTGTTGCATTTAGATAATCAGCCATTCTATCAATATCATCCTTCGAAAATCTTTCTGTTGGCTGGTAGTTGGTTTTTAATTGTAGGATTTTAGCCATTATTCATTGCCACCGTCCCTATAACATCCTTCTTTGCTCCAGTCACATTTTCCATTGCCGTCATGGTAGCATTCACTGCACAGCATTAATTTTTGACCACAGGTTTTGCAGGTTGAAATATAGTTTCCTGCTTCGGTTTCGACTTCATTTTCTTCCATGCAATTACCGCACATCTCATATACTGTCATCATAGCCATCATTCTCCGTCCCTCCCTAGATACTCAACCAAGTCTTTTGTATTACCCTCATGGAGCCATTCCACTTATTTTTGAGGGTAGCGTAATGGCTACCCCCCTCATTATTTTGTTAATCTTTTTTAAAAAGGTTATCTTTTTAGTTCTGCCATTTTTTCCGTTAAAGTCCATAATGCCTTATTAAGTTTTACGTTGGTATCAATACTGTTTATAGCCCTTGTCGTAGTTCGATTCCCTGCCGTATTTTTGCCATGCAGTCCACCACGTATAATATTTTCTTGTACTACGTTAAAAGTATTCCATAAGTTGTTTTCTATATCATCCCTACGTCGAATTTGAAGTAATCTGTCAGGTATGATAGGGGCTTCTTCTTCATACCGCAGGGATAAGGCTGCTTCTGCAAAAATTTTCGCTTCTGGCAAGGCTAATGGCGTATGTTTAAATTCATTGATTACATTATTTACTGTTTCAAAATCCTCTACGACGGTATAAGCAGCTTCAATTACATTATCAGCAATATTACCTCGATGCGGTACCCGAATATCGTTATAAGTATCACCACATACCATACCATTTTGACACACAAAGCGGAAAACGCCTGATAACATTTGATAGCTACTTGTGCCATCGTGAGAATTGATCAATATAATTTCCGGCGTTTCGGCTGTGGCTATCGCGTTTACGTGTCGGAGTCTTAGCATGTGTTTAGTATACTCAGATTTGCCTTCAATTCGTGACTTTGATTGTACTACCATAAAAGGGTTAAAACCTTCTTTTCTCAGGCCGTCCAGCACTGTAGAAGTAGGGATATACGTATATTTGCTTGATCTTGACTCATGTGGAGTAGTTGCGTAAATACTAGGGGCTACTCGAAAAATTTCTGCATCAGTAAGGGGAACGTTTGATCTAATACCGAAAGAATTTCTACCGAATTTTGTTGCTAACATTTTAGCACACTCCCTTTTTAATCTGTCTGTCTGTCTGTCTATAGTTATATTATACTCTTTTACTGTCTGTCTGTCAATAGGAAGTAGTAAATAAAAATATCTTAAATTCAAAAAGACTCCGGCAAAAAAATAAGCCCCTCCATGCCCATCAGGGCATCTAGTCTAGCGAGTCTTAAATCGTCCGTAATGACTTTTTCTTTAGTTGGTAAAGGAAAGCTTGTGAGGCACGATTAAGAAGAAACAGGGTAGTCAAGGGGCGTTTTTAATTTATTTTAAGCATAGCGTCCCGAAGGGTAAAAAAAATTAAACAACGGCGAAGCAGACCCCTTGACTGTCCTGCCTTGCAATTAGCACAACCCAAAAACTGGAGGGCGAAGCCCTTATTGAAAAATAAGGGCTTCTGGCAAACGCCGAGTGTCGTGAATTCCCTACGGTAAAAAAGCTAACGCGGTCAAAGCCTCTCAAAAATAGGAGAGAATTTGACCGCGTTTTGTACGTTCTTCTTATATTTATAATAGGATGTAAACTCGCTATAGTAGAGCATAGAGAAATTAGTTAAATTGTGGGCCAGTTCTTTCCATACCTTTTTCCATAGTTTTTCCCTTCTTCTTCGTAACTTTCTGTAAAAACTGATTTGCGCCTTCTTTGATAGTCTGATACATACTTTTCTTCGGATTGACTTTACTTTCATTTAAATCAACCTTATTGAAATCATCTGAAGTTAATTTTTGTGCAAAATCCTTGACTTGTTTTTTAATTTTCTCCTTATCATCCGTGTAAACTTTAACCTCGAACCTAGCACGAGAAATATCAACATAAAAAGCATTTCGGGTATTCATTTGTCCCTGCGTAGAATCTAAATTAATTAACGCTCTATCTACGGTTATTCCCTGCGCCTTATGCCCTGTCATAGCATAACCATAGTCAACTTTTCCATATTGGTCTAAATCAATCTCAACTTTCTTTTTGCCCGATTGACAGGTAATAACCTTATCCTTAATGCCTTCGACTATTGCGGTCTGGCCGTTTTTTACACCGATTTTATTATCATTTTGTAAAAAAATAACCTTATCACCTACGGAAAATTCCTTGTTAACTTTGCGGCCTGATTGATCTTGTATTTGAAATCTCGTTCCAGACGGAAGCTGGTTATTCTTTTTAAGTTCTTCTCGTATCTGGTCATTAATGCTACGTCGATCTTTATTGGCTGCCGTTAGAACAATAGTTTCTTTTTGCTGCTCTGGTGTCAACTTCATATAATCATCAACAATAGCTTTTAGTCTTTTTTTAGGCTTGCTGATTTCTTGAATCTTTTCATCTATTAAATTAAAAGATTTATTAATATCACCTTTAACAGCTTCCCTGACACTCTGTAGCAATTCAGCGTTCTTTTGCCTTCGTATGTCCTCAATCACAACCGCATCTATTTTATTGGTCTGTATCATGTTACTAAAAGCATTTCCGACTCCGACTGGTAAAAGTTGTTTATTATCCCCGACAAAAATAACTTTTGCCTCTTTTGCTTTTGCGGCTTCCATCAGGTTACGCATGGTTGAATTCTCGATCATAGATGCTTCATCCACTACCCAAACCTCTTTAACAGTACTTTTCTGCAATCCCGCAAAATTCCATGCATTCTTACTTTGCATATCTTCATCTAATTTTCTATTACCGGCTTCTTTCTCTAATGTGTTTAAGTGACTATGTAAAGTCACACTCGGTATTTTAGCGTCTGTCTGTAAACCATCAGCCGCCTTACCAGTAAAACACGCTCCTTTTACGACATATCCTTCATTTTCAAGTACCAGCCTGGCATAATTCAGCATATAGGTTTTACCTGTACCAGCAAGACCCTGTACTGCGAAATATTGATCCTTAGTTGTCGCAATCTCCAAAATTGCTTTTTGTTGTTCATCAGAAAGGTTTCTTATTTCCCGTCCTTCCTTTTTAGCAGCTAAAGCTTCTTGGTGGGCGAAATTGTTTAGGTGCATTTGCACCTTATCTGTATGAATCTCCTTCATTGTTCCTTTAGTTCTATTGGCTTCGGCAAAAATTTCCTGCTCAGTTTCTAAATTTTTTCGTGTAGTTATATAGGCTTCCTTGGTTTTTGCATCATCACAAGTAGTAATATCTTGCTTTTTTATTCCTAAAGCAACTACATTTTCATCCAGTTTAACTAATTGATTTGCTTCTGCTTCTGTCATGCCAGTAGCAACTCCAGCGGCCAATATTTTCAACTTTAATTTTTTTTCCGTAAAAGCAAACTCTCTCCGAGACAAATTATTAACGGCCTTTTGGTAATCGTCCTTTTTCTCTTCTACGCTTTTTATAATTGGACTATCTGCTTTATTTAATGTCATACCTCCCATTTCGTCTACAGTTTCTTTCCAAGACTTAATGAGTAAATCCATATCTTTGTTTTTCTTAGACTGCCTTGTGCTTATGGCCGCTTTTGCGGCATGTTCCGGCGTGTGTTCTCCCCATTCCTTTAGCTGCTCTAAAATTTGCCCGCGCCTGGTTGAAAACTGCTCTAGTATGTTATTATCAATATCCTTTAATTCAAAAAAACCTTTTTCGGTATTTGTAGCTGACACATCATAGCCGCGCTGCATCAGTTCCTCCGCAAGAGTATTTCGGTAAATCTGTCCATATAGAATTTTGTTTTTATATAGGTCAACATTATCTACGGCATATAGTTTTCCATCATGATTTGTCTGATTTAATATAACGGCGTGAGTATGTAGCTGTGGATCTGACGTTCGACTAACATAGTGATTAAATTTTCCACAGAGCATATTGCCAGTTTTAATATGTGTCGTTTTACCATCCTCTGTGATTCTGGCACCGATTTCCCTTGCTTCAATTTTTGCAAGAGTTAATGCAACGGCTTTTTCGTGAGACTCGATCATATCCTGTCTGGTTTTTTCATCTAAACACATAGCAACCGAAACTGACTTAGGAGCTGAAAAACAAAGATCAAATCCTGCTCGCTCTTTGCGTTC